>ENA-OPXI01000164-OPXI01000164.1-human-gut-metagenome-genome-assembly--contig:-NODE-164-length-49026-cov-4.819996_pt1 | contig 49026 bp, 49 predicted proteins | sample MGYA00241520_ERZ502032 | MGnify/ENA primary metagenome ERZ502032 (study PRJEB25962, sample SAMEA2042106) | human gut metagenome | biome: human gut; feature: human-associated habitat; material: faeces...
TCATGTTTTTGGCGGGTCAAGAGGTCAAAAATCCTCTTGCAAGCAAGCTTGCATCGGCTTTCTGACCTCTTGTCTCTGGTATCTTAACAAATAAGTAATTAGATTTTCTAAATTATACCATAAATGTTCTGGGATGTCATCGAATTTGTATGTGAAATGGATAGAAAAATATACATAATAAACAAAAAATGAACAAAAAAAGAGAGAATAACGTAAAAAATAACAAAAGCATTACGTTATTCTCTCTTAGTTATACGTTATTGTTTATTTTGCAAGCCGGTAGATTGCATCCAGATAAATCTTCATCCAGAGATCCAGTTTATCCAGCTCCAGACATTCATTTGTCTGATGCATCAGATCAGGCTGGTCTGGGAGGAGTGCGCCGAAAGCGACACAGTTATCCAGTGCTCTTGCGTAAGAGCAGGCACCGTCTACCAGAGGTTTTGCGGACATATCACCGGTGACATTGCGGTAGGATTCCATCAGAGTCTGAACCAGGAAAGAATCCTCAGGTACGTGGATGGATTCAGTTGCATATGGGTTCTCAAAACGGAATCCGGAACCGATAAGCTGTTTCTGAATGAGCTCCTGAACCTGGGCGCACCGGTAAGTAACCGGTACACGGTTGTCGATGGAGAAAATCACCTTATGATCGCATACTTCGACCTTTCCGACATTGAAACTTAATCTGCCGGAGATCTCATCTGTAAGATCGATTCCAAGTCCCTTTCCGGTCAGGTCAAAACCGATGTGCTCCATATAAAATGTGGCAATCCTTGCCAACTCATTTTCCGGAGAAAGCTCAGATAAAGCTGACATCAGTCCGCTGATCGCATTGATTCCGGTAGAAGGATGTGCTGCGTGTGCGGCAAAACCTTCTGCGGTCAGCCGGAGGGATGCACCCGCATTTTCTACTGTGAAATAGCATCTGGTCTGTGTCTCCCAGGAGAGCAGGCTCTTGCGGATCACGGTTTCCAGTTCGAGAGGAAGCAGGACGGAAGCATGGTCTGCGACTGCGTTAAATGCATTTCCACCGGATAAAGTGATATCCTCTGAGACATCGGTTACAAGCTGATACTGAAAGACGCCTTTTTCAGCGTAAATAAGTGGGAATACTGCATCCGGTGTGAAGGACATCTGTGGAGCAGGAATCTTTTTCTTGTTGAAATAATAGTCCATGCATTTCCAGTCTGTCTCTTCATTCGCACCTACAATAAAACGGATTTTTTTGCTGAGTGGCACACCCATTTCTTTTAAAATCTTGACTGCATGGAGGCAGGCAAGAAGAGGACCTTTATCATCAAGTACGCCACGACCATACAGCTTTCCGTCAATGATTTCCGGTTTAAACGGATCACATACCCAGCTGCCACTGCATGGAACCACGTCCACATGACCGAGGATTCCGAGAGTTTCTTCCTGATCCCCATAATCTGCGTGTCCGGCATAGTGATCAAAATTTTCTGTTTTAAGACCAATGGATTCTGCCGTTTCGAGAAAGCAGTCAAGTGCTTTGGCAGCGCCTGCACCGAAAGGCATTCCTGCATCCGGTGCGGTTTCCACGCTGTCTATAGACACCAGTTTCATAATATCCTGGATCAGACTTTCACGGTCTGTCTGTATTTGTTTTTCAAAATCCATAAGAGTTTACCTCCTTATGCAAGAAGCTTATACATATAACTGAATGATCAGCATGATCGCACTGAAGACGGTAGTCATACCCATCAGCGGCATGATGAATTTCAGCCATTTATCATAAGTAACATCCACCATCGCAAGGGATGCAAGGATCAGACCGGTTGGTGTGATGAAAGAAATCAGACCAAGACCGTATGCATAAGCAGATACGATTGCTGATCTTGAAACACCTACGGTGTCGGCAAGCGGAGCCATGATCGGGATGGACAGAACTGCAAGCCCTGAGGAAGAGGAAATAAAGAATCCGAGTACGATAAATACAAGCATCATCAAGATGATGAATACGATCGGATTCATTCCACTGATCGCACCTGAGAAGAATTCCAGGATGGTGTCAGAAATCATACCGTCTTCCAGAATGATGTTGATACCACGTGCCACACCGACTACCAGAGCTACGCCCATCAGGTCAGCGGCACCGCCGATAAACTGATCCATAAAGTTCTTTTCGCCGATTCCTGAAGTAAACGCAAGCAGGATCGCGCAGGCAAGGAAGAGGGCAGTCATGTTGTCGAACCACCAGCCCTGAGCTACAAGTCCCCATACAAGCACACCGAAGGATACGCCGAATACGAGGAGGGAAAGCTTCATTTTTCCGGTAAATTCAGGAACCTCGCCCTGATGACCGAATTTCTGCATATGATGTTCATACTGGTCGTAACAGATTGATTTTGTAGGATCTTCTTTTACCTTCTTTGCATAGCGAAGGATGTAGATCAAAGTGATCAGAGTGCCGAGTACCAGAGCAACACCACGGATTCCCATACCGTCAGCAAGGCTGATTCCAGCTGCATTGGATGCGTTTCCGACAGAGAACGGGTTGATGGTCGGGAACATGGTTCCGATAGAAGATCCCATGTAAATTGCAGCGATACAAACCATAACATCATATCCGGCTGCAAGGAATACCGGTACAAGGATCGGGTAAAGTGCAATGGTTTCTTCTGCAAGACCGAAGGTAGTTCCACCGGCTGCGATAATAATCGTGATCAGGATGATCAGGATATATTCTTTGCCCTTGGTGACTTTGGAAAGTGCCGCGATTGCCGCATTGAATGCACCCATATAATTCAGGACACCGATACATCCGCCGAGGATAAATACAAAAAGGATGATATCAATGGTATCGTAAACACCACTGATTGCTGCAAGGAGGATTTTAAATACGCCCTGCGGTTCCTGATCGACTCTCTCGTAGGTTCCAGGAACAGCGATCGGTTTGCTGATACTTCCATCAAGGAATTTATTTAAGTTTCCGGTAACACCCAGCTCGTCCAGGGATTCCTGGGTAGGAGCCATTTCTGTCACTTCACCTTCCGGTGTTGTGATTTCAAATACATCATGGTCTGCGTTGTACGTTAATTTGGAATAAAGCCCTGCCGGTACCACTGCAGTTAAAATTGCAGCGAAAATAAGGACGATAAATAATACAGTGAGCGCAGAAGGGAAAGATATTTTTTTCTTTTTCATAATCAGTATCTCCGTTTTCTATTTGGTATTTACTCATTTGCAAAGATTTTTACAAGTTCTACAATGACACGGACAGCTGCTTCCATACCTTCGATGGTGACGTGCTCCAGTGGTCCGTGATATCCGTGTCCGCCTGTTCCAAGGTTCGGGCAAGGAAGACCTTTAAAGGAAAGCTTGCAACCGTCTGTACCTCCGCGGATTGGAGAAATATCCTCCGGAACATTTGCTTTCGCACAGGCCTCTCTAGCATAATCAATCAGATACATGTGATCTTTGATGATACATTCCATGTTCTGGTATTCATCGGTAAGTGTCAGTGTGACTGTACCCTCGCCCCAGAGCTCATTTAAGATCTTTTCGATATGGCGGAGCGTATTGCAGCGGGCTTCAAAGCTTGCGCTGTCGTGGTCGCGGATGATGTATTCGGATACGGCATGTCCTTCATCTCCGTGTATGCTCAGAAGATGGTAGAATCCTTCATAATGTTCGGTATGACGCGGAATCTCGAATCTTGGGAGCATATTGTTGATATCTGCGGCAATGAGAACGGCATTGATCATCACATCTTTTGCAGAACCCGGATGTACATTTTTGCCATTGATCTCAAATTTTGCTTCGCATGCATTGAAGTTCTGATACTGGATCTCGCCTTCGCCGTCCCCGTCCAGCGTATAGGCAACCTCCGCGTCAAAAGTATCAAAATCAAAATGTGCAGCGCCGCTGCCACATTCTTCGTCCGGTGTAAATGCGACACTGATCTGTCCGTGCGGAATCTTTTCTGTGATCAGGATCTCAAGAAGCTGCATGATCTCAGCAATACCGGCTTTGTCGTCAACTCCGAGGATGGTATTCCCATCGGAAGTGATGAGTGTACGTCCCTTTAATCCTTTCAGATGCGGGAAATCTTTGGTTGTAAGAACCCGTCCACTGTCTCCGAGAACGAGATCACATCCGTCATAATCTGGTGTACAGACCGGATGGATTTCTGCCTCGCAAAATTCTGGTACAGTATCCATATGTGCGATAAGTCCAAGCTTTTTCTTATTTTCATATCCTGGTGTTGCTGCAAGGATTCCATAAACGAAGCATTTATCGTCCAGAACAACCTTGTCAAGTCCGAGTTCTTTCAGTTCATCAGCAAGGATTCTTGCAAGATCAAACTGACACTGAGAGGTTGGAACTGTATCGCTGTTTTCATCGCATGGTGTTTTGATTGCGATGTATTTGAGTAACCTTTTTTCTACTTTCATTTGTATTCTCCTTTCACATATTTGTCATACGGATGACTCCGTGGCTTGTGTTTTTATGCTATCATTTTATCCGGGTAAATCAGAAAAGACAAAAGAGGTGCATTTTATTGACACGAAAAAATCAGACGTGTTATTATTGAAAAAAGAGAAAAAATATGGTGCATACTAGAAAATTGGGGAAATGCGTTGAAATTTATGCACATATCATAAAAAAATTGATTTAAAGGAAAGAAAATTGGTATGAATGTAGATGAGAAGGTAGGGCGTAATATTAGAAAATACCGGATGGCATATAATATGACGCTGAAAGAACTTGCTGTAAGACTGCATAAGAGTGTGTCGACAGTTTCTAAATACGAAAAAGGGGATATTTCATTGGATATTTCGACATTTCTTGAATTGTCTAAGATTTTTAAGGTGTCACCTCTTGCAATTATCGGAGATGAGATTGCTGAGGAAGAGGAAGAATGTACTTATGCGGAGACAATTGAAAAATTGTACATGTACAGCTATGACGGGATTGGAAAAGTAATTGTCAAAAGTGTGATTGAACAGCAGGCGGTGGAAGGAAAGAATAACAAATATAAAGTGCATTTGTTTAATGATGTAAGTGAGGTCAAAGAACCGGGGGAATGTGGCGGACTTTATACTGGTGAGTATGAAAAGGAAGGATTTATTGGAACCTATATGCTTCATAACCAGGCTCTGAAATCAGAACATATCATGATCTCCTGTGTAAATAATCTGGTGAATCCGGGACAGCAACTGGCACTGGTGTCCGGTCTCTCTAATTATACGATGCTTCCGGTGACCTTTAAAGCAGTGATTTCGGAAAAAGAAATTGTAAATAAAGAAAAGCTTATGAATCTTCTTACATTTAACAAAGAAGATCTTAAACTAATGAAGCAGATGAATTATCTTACTATACAAAATATAAGATAAAGAAGGATAAAAAAGATGACAAAGAAACAGAGAACATTGGAAGTAATAGAACGCTTAAGAAAGGAATATCCGGATGCAGACTGTACTCTGGATTATGATCAGGCATGGAAACTTCTGGTCAGTGTGCGTCTTGCGGCACAGTGTACGGATGCAAGGGTAAATGTAGTCGTAGAAGGTTTATTTGCAAAATATCCGACAGTAGAGGCACTTGCAGAAGCAGATGTAAATAATATCGAAGAGATTGTACGTCCTTGTGGGCTTGGGAAAAGTAAGGCACGGGATATCAGTGCCTGTATGAAGATGCTTCGGGATGAGTATGGCGGAAAGATTCCGAAGGATTTTAATGCGATCTTAAAGCTGCCAGGTGTTGGGAGAAAGAGCGCGAACCTGATCATGGGAGATGTATTTGGTGAGCCTGCGATCGTAACGGATACCCATTGTATCCGTCTGGTGAACCGTATTGGACTGGTAGACGGGATTAAGGATCCGAAGAAAGTAGAGATGGAACTCTGGAAGCTGGTTCCGCCGGAGGAAGGAAGCGATTTCTGTCACAGACTGGTGTACCACGGAAGAGAAGTTTGTACGGCAAGGACGAAGCCGCACTGTGACAGATGCTGTCTGGCGGATATCTGTAAGAAGGTTGGGGTAGAAAAATAAATGCAATATACAATTCCGGATTATTATAAAGAATTCACCTGCATCGCAGACAAATGTGAAGATACCTGTTGTGCAGGGTGGAAGATTGTAATTGACAAAAAATCACTGAATAAATATAAGCATGTGAAAGGAAAATTCTGGTTTACGATGTTGAAATCCGTGGACTGGATCCGTGGCATTTTCAGGCAGGATAAAGAAAAGCGATGTGCATTTTTAAATGACTGTAATCTGTGTGAGATGTATGCGAATCTCGGAGAGAAAAGTCTGTGTAAAACCTGCCGCCTGTATCCGAGACATGTCGAGGAGTTTGAGGATGTACGGGAGATTACCCTGTCGGTATCCTGTCCGGAGGTGGCAAGGATTTTGATGGAGAAGAAAGAGCCGGTCCGTTTTCTTACTTATGAAAAAGAAGGAGAAGAGGAATACGAGGAATTTGATCCGTTTCTGTATTCTATGCTTGTAGATGCAAGAGATGCAATGCTTGGAATTCTGCAGGACCGGGAGCATTCATTAAAAATAAGAGTGGGACTGATTCTTGGAATGGCGCATGATCTGCAGGGCAGATTTAACCGGGAACAGTTATTTTCCTGCGAGGAAGTCATTGAACGTTATCAGACAAAGAGTGCCAGAAAGTTTGTACGGAAACTTTGGAAAGAAGAAAAGCCGTCTGTGCAGGAAAGATGGGAGATGGCGCATAAGATGTTCCGGGAACTTTATGAATTGGAACTTCTACGTGAGGACTGGGATATGCTTCTGATGGAGAGTGAAGAACTTCTGTATTCACATGGAGCAGATGCGTATAAAGGAATCTCGTCTGACTTTAAGCGGTGGGCGAAGGAAGAGAGCAATATCCAGATCCAGGCAGAGCAGCTGCTGGTGTATTTCATTTTCACTTATTTCTGTGGCGCAGTTTATGATGGAAGGATTTATGCGAAGGTGCAGATGGCAGTAATAAGTACTTTCCATATTTATGAGCTGTGGAAAGCACGGTGGATAAAAAATGAAGGAGAGCTTACACCAGAAGAGATCGTAGAGCTGGTATACCGGTATTCGCGGGAGATTGAGCATTCGGATAAGAATCTGGAGCGGATGGAAAAGATGATGCTGCGGGACAGGCTGCCGTGGTATAGGGGATAATAAATAGATGCCTGCACGATTTTTGATGCATTTGAATAAGAATTTTTGTTAAAAAGGGCGTATGAAAAATGATTTCTCATTTTTCATACGCCCTTATAATTTTAGTCTCTATGCATAGAGAACTTATCCATATCGTAATTCTTCAGATTATCAAGAATTCCACGATCGTCAGCCTGAGAGATTAAGGCATCACGGTTCTTCTTGGAAGCCATCTGGTCATTGAATGAACTTGGACCGCCGACACATCCGCCGTCACATGCCATACCTTCGATGAAGTCTTCCGGAAGACGTCCAACCTTCATGAGAAGGAGGGCTTTCTTACATTCCTGAGAACCATTTGCACGACAGACTTTCGCATCGATGCAGTTGTCAGATTCTTTCAGACTTTCCAGAACGGCTGCTGTTACACCGCCGGAATTTGCAAAGCGTTTTCCGAAGGTAGAAGCGGTCTGGTTGTCGTTCGGACAGGCCTCGAGTTCAACGTCTTTTGCTTTCATGATCGCACGGATCTCGCTGTATGTAAGAACATAATCTGCATTTCCTTCGATCTGCTGATCGACAACTTCGGATTTCTTAGCAAGGCAAGGTCCGATAAATACAGTGATCGCTTCCGGATCCTGTGCTTTGATCATACGGGAAATTGCACACATCGGAGAAACAGTTGTTGAAATATTGTCAGCAAGCTGTGGGTAATGCAGGCGAACCATATTTACAAATGCAGGGCAGCAGGAGGTTACTTTTTTCTGTCCTTCTTTGTAAGCTTCAGCCCATTCTTCAGCTTCGTAAGCAGCAGTCATATCTCCACCGAGTCCTACATCGTAGAAATCTACGAATCCGAGCTCTTTCATTGCTTTGCGCCAGCTTTCCATGGTAATGTCAGCACCAAACTGACCTTCTGTGGCAGGAGCAGCCATTGCGTAGATGTGTTTGCCTTCTCTTAAAGCATTGATTACCGGAACAATAAATGTTTTGGAAGCAATTGCACCGAATGGACAGCTGTGGATACATTTACCGCAGCGGATACATTTGTTTTTGTCGATTATGGAAATGCCATGCTCGTCGTAGGTGATCGCATCAACCGGACAACTGAATTTACACGGACGTTTTAAATGTGCAATGGCATTGTACGGACAGGCTTTGGCGCACTGACCACATTCTTTACATTTGGATGCGTCAATGTGGGAACGGTAATGTCCCGGTTCAATTGCCCCAAACTTACAGGCATTGATACATGCCTTTCCAAGACAGTTCTGACAGTTCTCTGTTACTGTGTAGCTGGAGATCGGACAGTCTTCGCAGGCAGAAGAAATAACCTGGATGATATTGCCATCATCTTCCGGTCCCGGAGCTTTGCCTTCTGCGAGGCGGATTCTCTGGCGGATGATCTCACGCTCTTTGTAGATACAGCAGCGGAACTGCGGTGTCGGTCCCGGAATAAGCTTCAGCGGGAGGTGATCACGCTGTTCTTCAAGTTCACCTGCAAAAGCAAGCTTTGCTACTTCGAACAGTACGTCATGTTTGATTTTGATTACGTTTCCATCAGCATTCATAATTAACCCTCTCTTCTCTAAATTGTTAAAAAATTCACTCTTCCTTTATTATAATTGAAACTACTATAAATGGAAAGAAGATTTCATGTTTTTAATGAGAAACATAGCGTAGAAGTTTGATGAGAAGTATGTTATGATGAACATGCTATGTTGGGAAATATAGTGTGCCGCATATTTGGGGAAATAAGAGGCACCGGTATGAAAGAGAGGAAAGAAAATTGAAAGAGAAGAACAAAGCAAAAAACATATTGAAAGAGTATGCAACGATCACGGTAGGAATGTTTATTGTATCGGCATCAGTGTATTATCTGATGATGCCGAATTCCTTTGTTGTGGGAAGTATTTCGGGACTTGTCATGGTTCTGGCAAATTTTATTCCGCTGAAGGTTTCGACGATGACGATGATTCTAAATGTAGCACTTCTGATCATAGGGATTGTGTTTGTCGGAAAAGAATTCGGAGGTAAGACGGTCATTACATCTTTAATGCTCCCGGTTTATCTGCGTATTTTTGAAACAGTGACACCAGATGTTCCGCCGCTCACGGATGATATGTTTATCAATATGCTGTGCCATATTCTGGTGATCAGCATCGGACAGGCGATTTTGTTTAATGTCAATGCATCTTCTGGTGGGCTTGATGTTGTTGCAAAAGTTTTAAATAAATATTTGCATTTTGAAATTGGAAAGAGTCTTACGATCGCAGGATTTGTGACCGCTGCGACGTCTATCCTTGTCTACGACAGAAAGACACTGGTAGTGAGCCTTCTGGGAACTTATCTTTATGGGATTGTTCTGGATAATTTTATCGATGGTTTCAGTATCCGTAAGAGGGTGTGTATCCTGTCAAAGAAATATCCGGAGATCCAGCAGTTTGTTGTACATGAGCTGCACAGAGGGGCGACTCTTTATCCGGCAGTCGGAGGACTGGGCAATCAGGAACAGACAGAAGTGGTTACAATTCTGGAAAAGAGTGAATATGCAAAGCTTCTTGCATTTATCCATGAGACAGACCAGAGTGCGTTTGTTACGGTATCAACTGTCAGTGAGGTAATCGGAGAGTGGAATAAACATAAAAAGAACCGTTTGAGAAAAGCGGAGTAGTCGAGGAAATTTATGAGAGAAACAGTATTATTATTTAATATAAAAGATAAGAAGCGTGCGCAGGAGCTGCAGATGATCTGTATGTCACTCAGGATTCGGGTGCGGTTGATAAAAAAAGAAGAGTATTTTCAGACGGTTGGTGTACTTGCCGGAATGAAAGAAGCGTCAGAGACAGACAGGATTTATGAGGGGGAAGAGCTGGCAGATGAGATGATGGTATTTGCCGGAGTGACAGGCAGCCATCTGGATCAGATTTTATTTATGATGCGAAAGAAGGGTATGAAACGTATTGATTATAAAGCGGTTCTGACAGACACAAACAGTCAGTGGACTGTGCCGGAACTTTTTAAAGAACTGGAAAAGGAGCATGCAGCAATGCATCAATCCTGATTTCAAGAAAAATCACATTTTTCCCATAGACAGAACAAATTTTTCGGGTAGACTACCATTTGTGAAAATTTGCGAAAGGTGATGGGAGATGTCAAAAAAGGTGAAGATAATCGGATGTGTAGCGGTACTTGTGACCGGACTTACAGGCAGTGCACAGGATCTGAATGAAAATGATGTTCTTGCTGAATCCGACTCCTTTTCTTAGGTTGCTTTTCAAAAGTTTACGGGTTATAATGGTCAGAGAATGGAAAAATTAAAGGAGGTTTTTTAAAATGTCTACAATACCGGAAAGACTTGAAAAATTGCGTGCAAAAATGCAGGAAAAGGGAATAGATATTTATATTATTCCGACTGCAGATTTTCATCAGAGCGAATATGTGGGGGAGCATTTTAAAGCAAGAGAGTATATTACCGGATTTACGGGATCTGCAGGAACAGCAGTGGTTTCAAAGACAGAAGCACGCCTGTGGACAGACGGAAGATACTTTATCCAGGCGGCAAAGCAGCTGGAGGGAACAACAGTAGAACTGATGAAGATGGGACAGCCGGGCGTTCCGAAGATTGGGGAATATTTGGAAACAGCTCTGGCAGAAGGCGAAACTGTAGGATTTGATGGACGTGTTGTTTCTGTAACAGAAGGAGAAGAATACGAGAAGATCGCATCTGAGAAGAACGGAAAGGTCGTTTATGCATATGATCTGATCGATGAAGTATGGGAAGACCGTCCGATTCTTTCAGAAGAGCCGGTATTTGAACTGGAACAGAAATACACAGGAGAGACTGTGGAGAGCAAGCTTGCACGTACACGTGCAGCAATGAAAGAAGCAGGTGCGACAGCACACGTTCTTACCACACTGGATGACATCTGCTGGACACTGAACATTCGTGGAAATGACGTAGAATATTTTCCGTTGGTTCTGACCTATGCAGTGATCAGAATGGACAAGGTGGATCTTTTTGTGAATGAGAAAAAATTAAGCAATGAGATCAAAGCACATCTTGCAGCAGACGGGGTTATTCTGCACCCATACAATGATATTTATGAGGACATCAAGAAGGTTGCAGCAGAAGAAGTCCTGATGGTAGATCCGGGAAGACTGAACTTTGCACTTTACAAGAACATTCCGGAGAATGTGAAGAAAGTGGAAGAGAGAAATCCGGCGATCTTATTCAAATGTGTAAAGAATCCGACAGAGGTCGAAAATATCCGTATCGCTGAGATCAAGGATAGCGTGGCTCATGTCAGATTTATGAAATGGCTGAAAGAAAATGTTGGCAAAGAGACGATCACAGAGATGAGCGCTTCTGACAAATTGGATGAGTTCCGTGCCGAGATGGGTGGATTTATCCGTCCAAGCTTCGGACCGATCTCTGCATTCGGGGAGCACAGTGCGATCGTACACTATTCTTCTTCACCGGAAACCAATGTAGAGCTTCATGAGGGAACTTTCCTGATGACAGATACAGGAGCAGGATTCTACGAAGGATCTACTGATATCACCAGAACATATGCTTTTGGAGAAGTTTCACAGATCATGAAAGATCATTTTACACTGGTTGCGATCAGTAACCTGAACCTTGCAAGTCCGATCTTCAAGAAAGGCTGCTGCGGAATGAACTTTGATTATCTGGCAAGAAAGCCGTTTTGGGACAGAGGACTGGACTTCAATCACGGAACAGGACATGGGGTTGGATACCTTCTGAACATCCACGAGGGACCGGCAGGCTTCCGTTATACTTACAGAGCCGGTGAGTCTGATGCATTCCAGCCAGGTATGGTCATTACGGATGAACCGGGAATCTACATCGAAGGATCTCACGGTGTGCGTCTGGAAAATGAATTGCTTGTCTGTGAAGGCGAGAAGAATGAGTATGGAGAATTCCTGTATTTTGAACCGATTACTTATGTGCCATTTGACCTGGATGCGATCAATCCGGATATCATGAATGCAGAAGACAAGGAACGTCTGAATACTTATCATGCAACTGTATATGAGAAGGTGTCTCCTTATCTGAATGATGAAGAGAAAGAATGGCTGAAGAAGTATACGAGAGCGATCTAATAAATATGGTAATAGGAACACATATGTCGATTGCGAAAGGGATTGTGAAGACTGCAGAGAATGTGGTGAAGATGAATGCAGATACGATGCAGATTTTCAGCAGGAATCCGCGGGGATCGAATTATAAGGATCCGACGGTGAAGGAAGCGGAGGAGTTTCAGAGGATCAGGAGAGAGGCCGGTTTTGGAGCGATTCTGGCGCATGCACCTTATACGATGAATCTGGCGAGTGCGAAGCCGGAGGTGTATGAATTCGCCTGCACGGTGATCCGGGAAGATGTGACGCGGATGGACAGACTGGGGATTGAGAATCTGGTGTTTCATCCGGGAAGCCATACCGGAATTGGCGCAGAAGCAGGAATTCAGAATATCATTGCGGGGCTTGACCAGGCGATTACCGGAAAAGAGAATATTACGGTTCTGCTTGAGACAATGAGCGGAAAAGGGACAGAGATTGGCTGGAGATTTGAAGAGCTGAAAGCAATCCGCGACGGGGTATCACATCCGGAGCGGATCGGAATCTGTTTGGATACCTGTCATGTGTTTGCAGCAGGATATGATATTGTTAATGATCTGGACGGGGTGCTGGAAGAGTTTGACAAAGTACTTGGACTTGAGCTTTTGAGAGCGATTCATTTAAATGACAGTATGATGCCATTTGGTTCAAGAAAAGACCGGCATGCGGTGATCGGCGGCGGAGAGATCGGGATAGAGGCGCTTTTAAATGTCATGCGTCACCCGAAATTAAAAGATCTGCCGTTTTATCTGGAAACGCCACTGGATGATGCGGGGCATAAAGAAGAAATTGCAAGGCTTCGGGATCTTGCCTAGGTGGTCAGACAGATGGAAAAGAGTTGTTAAGGCGGTATCTGCAGGCTATAGATTGTACAGAAGATAAGTTTTATCACAGATACAGCGCGAGAAATCAAAACAGGAGGGTATGATTTAATATGAGTCATACCCTCCTGTTTTAAGAACAGCTTTTTTTCTATAATGCATATCGCAAAAGAACGGCGTATATACCTATGATTCCAGTGCATTCGGATCAGCAGAAAGATCGGCAGATGCAATCCGGCGAACCGGGTTGGACTTATCAATATCTTCTGCAAATTTCTGCGCTTTTAACAGCATTTCTGATATCTCTTCCTCTTCCTCAGGAACAAAGCATCTTGCACTTTCATCCGGAAACAGATGATTTTTTAGTTTGAAAGCCATCAAAAAGGCTTCCAGTTCCTGATTGAGTGCATCTTTGTAAAATTCAAAATAAAAACGAATTTCAGTTTTCTCAAAATCGGTACATATGCATCCGCACTGGGTTCCGCGTGTACGGCTTGTCCGGCGGAAATATTCGGGATCTCCGGTCACCATGTAAAAAATCTGGACCAGAAGATTTTCCTCGATATCTGTCTCATATGTAAACCAGTGCTTGCTGAGCTTGTCTTTTTGTAATGCTTTTTCATCAATATCATACTTCTTCAGAAGCTTATGATACATTTTGATGGCGGCCTCTTTCTCGCCACCTTCTCCCCGTTCGGCAAGCGCTTTAATCTTCAGCAGTTTTGCTTCTAATTTGTTGTCATCCAATTTCTTAATCCCCTTATGATTATAACACTTTTTTACATACTGAATTATTATAGCACATTTGTTATATAATGGAAGTAGAAAAATGGAAGTTAGCTAAGAGTTTTTTATAGCGGTGAATGTTAAGATTTGTTTACATTTTCGGATGAACTGTTGAAATTTGCTGACAATATCGGTAAAATAAATTTATAGAAAAACAGTAATAGATAAGAAAAGGGGGATTTACTATGACAGAAGATTTGATCAAAAAATTAAAAGATGTCAAGCAGGCACTGGTCAGCAAAGATATGACTGGCGAAGAGTGGGAAGAACGTGAAGAAATTCTGGAACAACTGGAAGACGTAACCACGTATTTAAAAGATGCCCTCGGAAAGGGAATTGAATTCTGATGAAGGTAGAAGCACTGGTATTTGATATGGACGGACTGCTCCTTGATTCGGAACGTGTTGTGCAGAGATCCTGGAATTATGCAGGAGAGAAGCTCGGATACGGACGGATCGGGGAGCATATTTATCATACGCTGGGATTCAATGTAGTCCGCAGAGAAGCATATTTTAAAAGTGTATATGGCGAAGATTTTCCGATGGATAAGTTTAATGAGCTGACACGGGAGAAGTATTACGGCATTTGTGACAAAGAAGGGATCGGCGTAAAAGAGGGAGCAAGGGAGCTTCTTATCTATGCGAAGGAACACGGATACAAGGTCGGACTTGCAACGTCCTCCAGAGAGATCCACGCAAAGGCATCTCTTGAGAAAGTCGGTTTGTGGAAATATTTTGATGGCGGGGTTTTTGGCGATTCGGTGAAACATGCAAAGCCGGATCCGGAAATTTACCTCAAAGCGTGCGAGACGATCGGCACCGAGCCGGTACATAGTATTGCGCTTGAAGATGCACCGGCAGGAATCCGCTCGGCTTCGGTTGCGGGTATGATCCCGGTGATGATCCCGGATCTTGCACAGCCGGATGAAGAAGTGAGAGGATTATGCCGGTATGTGTATCCTACACTTCTGGATGTGATTAAGATGCTTGATCGTGAAAATGCCGAAGCTGGTCGGTAAGAGACTGGATATCAGCATCGGAAAGTGCTTCGACAAGAGCGGTCTGGTACTGAAGGATCTTTGCTGGATTGTATGGAATGTCCAGGGCAAATTCACTGTAGGCACGCAGCTTCTGAAAATAAAGGGCTGCGTTTGCCTGTTCTTTTGCCTGGATGCACATTTCATACATGGTATGGCAGTCTGTAACGGCTTCGTCTGTGCATGGCTTGCAGATCCATTTTCCTATATAATAGTAATCATTCCCGATTCGATAGACGAATCCGGGATTTTTTTTGAATTCTTCTAATAAGTTCATTTTTTGTATTCTCCATTCTACTACAATATATTTATGGTTAATATCCCTTACAGCCAGTAAGGAATTATCCATCTTGTTGCTTAAGCTGTATAATGATGGAGCAATCGGTATATCGTCTTCCAATCTTGGACTTCGCGTCCGTAAATTAGACTGATAACCAGCTCCTCATTCGCAGCGTTCGTTTTATGCAGGTTGAATCGCCATAGGTGCATTCGCGTCACACCACAGTAGATTGAATAGGCAATGAGTAAAACTGGTATTTATCCATTGCAATAATCTTAAGGAGTGACAATTTATGAACGCAGTAGGTATCGATGTTTCAAAAGGTAAGAGTATGGTTGCTATCATGCGACCTTTCGGTGAAATTGTTTCCGCACCTTTCGAAATCAAACACACAGCCAGTGATATCCATTCACTTGTAGAACTCATCAACTCTGTTGAAGGGGAGTCCCGAATCGTGATGGAGCACACAGGACGTTATTATGAAGTCCTCGCCCATCAGCTTTCAAAGGCAAATCTTTTCGTCAGTGCCATTAACCCAAAACTTATCAAAGACTTTGATAATGATTCTCTTCGTAAAGTGAAATCTGATAAAGCGGATTCTGTTAAGATTGCCCGATATGCTCTTGACAAATGGCAAAATCTTAAACAGTATAATGTTATGGATGAATTACGCAATCAGCTCAAAACCATGAACCGTCAGTTCGGCTTTTACATGAAGCACAAGACGGCTATGAAAAATAATCTTATCGGCATCCTTGACCAAACCTATCCTGGTGTTAATACTTACTTTGACAGTCCTGCACGCAATGACGGCAGCCAGAAATGGGTTGATTTTGCATCTACATACTGGCATGTGGACTGTGTCCGTAAAATGTCCCTGAATGCCTTTATTGACCATTATCAAAACTGGTGCAAACGCAAGAAGTACAACTTCAGTCAGTCAAAAGCTGAAGAAATCTATGGAAAAGCAAAGGAACTTGTTCCTGTACTTCCAAAGGATGCCCTTACAAAGCTTATTATCAAGCAAGCTGTAGACCAGCTTAATAGTGCCTCTACAACTGTTGAGTCACTACGCACTCTCATGAATGAAACTGCATCCAAACTCCCTGAATATCCTGTCGTTATGGCTATGAAAGGTGTTGGAACTTCACTCGGATCTCAGTTGATGGCTGAGATCGGAGATGTTTCCCGTTTCACTCACAAAAGTGCTATTACTGCATTTGCCGGTGTAGATCCCGGTGTTAATGAATCTGGAAGTTATGAACAAAAAAGTGTTCCAACCTCAAAACGAGGTTCCTCTGATCTTAGAAAGACTTTATTTCAGGTAATGGATGTCCTAATTAAAACACATCCTCAAGATGATCCTGTTTATCAGTTCTTAGACAAGAAACGTGCTCAAGGCAAGCCTTACTATGTCTATATGACTGCAGGTGCCAACAAGTTTCTAAGAATCTACTACGGACGAGTGAAAGAATATCTTTCATCTCTTCCTGAATCTTAATTATCCACTAATATTTTCAGACCAGCACTGGTGTGGTGGTCTTATTTTGATACCCAATTTTCAACCTGTATAAAATTTTCAATGTTCTTAAATTTAGCCTTGACTTTTTATTTGCAGGCTAATCTGCTTTTGTTTCCAACTGTTCCCAGTTACATGGGACTTTAAATTCCATGCGTTTTCCGGTGGTCGGATGGCAGAAAGAAAGCCGGAAAGCCCGCAGTGCAATCGGGAAATATCCTCTTTTATTTACAAATTCCGGGTTATATTTGTTGTCACCCCAGAGTGGTGCGCCTGCACCTGCCATCTGGACACGGATCTGGTGATGGCGTCCGGTTCCGAGATGGATCTGAACAACGGATAAGCCAGTCACTTCGGAAGTTTCCAGTATTTCATACGAAAGGACAGCTTTTTTGGCACCGGGTGTATTTTTACTGCAGATGCGGGAGGTGTTGGTGCGGCCGTCCTTTACCAGATAATCGGTCAGAGTGCCGGAGTCCGGAAGGGCTCCACATACTACAGCCTGGTAGTATTTTTCAAATTGATCGTTCTGTAACTGCTGGTTCAGATTTTTCGCAGCCGCAGGTGTGCGGGCAAAAACCAGGATGCCGGAAACCGGTTGATCCAGTCTGTGGATCACGGCAAGATAAGGTGGCTTATGACCGGCATGATGTGAAGAATGGATGAACAGATAATTTTTCAGAATGCTCTCCATGTCCTGTGTACCGATCTTTTTTGTCTGCACGGGAACACCGGCAGGTTTGTGGCAGACCAGAATCTGGTCATCTTCATATAGAATTTCAGGTGTTTGCAAAATAATTCCTCCCCATATGCGAAAATTTTGTTTCTTTGATTAAAACATAACGGAAAGGGCTTGTCAATTGGGTTGACAAATCCGAAAATCTCAATTAAACTCTATAGTAAATCGAAGAGATTTGACGATGAAGAGGACTAGTATATGATGAAAGTGGCACAGAGAGGCTTCTGGCTGGTGGGAGGAAGCTGCATGGAAATTATAGAACCGACCTTGGAGTTCCGCATGAAAAGTGTGGCGTATACCTGGCGTTAACGGGTAATGAAGTGAATCGTAATACGATTAATTAGGGTGGTACCGCCGAATTTTCGGTCCCTTGTCAGGGGCATGAAGATTTGGTGTTTTTTATTTTACGGGCAAAGCATGTCTGATCTGAATCCCCTGCATCCGGCAGAGGCTGCAGAGAGCAGCATCTTCTGGTTTTATGATAACCTTATTTATAAAATCAAAAATGAAGAGAAGGAGAACTTTATCAATGGCTAAGGAAAAGAAATTTGTACAGGCGATTACCTCTCGTGATGAAGATTTCGCACAGTGGTATACCGACGTTGTAAGAGAAGCAAAGCTTTGTGATTATTCAAGTGTAAAAGGATGTCTTAATTATCTTCCAAATGGATATGCAATCTGGGAGAAAATCCAGGCAGACCTTGACAAGAGATTTAAAGAGACAGGTGTTGAAAACGTATATCTGCCAATGCTGATCCCGGAGAACCTTCTCCAGAAGGAAAGTGATCATATCGAAGGATTTGCACCGGAAGTTGCATGGGTAACAAAAGGTGGTCTTGAGACTCTTCAGGAGCCAATGTGCATCCGTCCGACATCGGAGACTCTGTTCTGCGACCTGTGGGCAAGAACCGTACAGTCTTACCGTGACCTTCCGAAAGTATGGAATCAGTGGTGTTCGGTACTTCGCTGGGAGAAGACAACCAGACCGTTCCTTCGTTCCAGAGAATTCTTATGGCAGGAAGGACACACCATTCATGCAACTTATGAAGAAGCAGAACAGAGAACACTGACTATGCTTCGTGTATATCAGGAACTGATCCGTGATTCCCTTGCAATCCCGTTCGTATCAGGCCCGAAGACAGAGAGCGAGAAGTTCGCAGGTGCACAGGACACTTACACCGTAGAAGCTCTGATGCATGACGGAAAAGCACTTCAGTCTGCAACCAGCCATTTCTTCGGAAATGCGTTCCCGGATGCATTTGACATCAAATATCTGGATAAGAACAATGAACTTCACAGCGTATATGAGACTTCATGGGGACTGTCTACACGTATCATCGGAGCCCTGATCATGGTTCACGGTGATGACAGCGGACTTGTTCTTCCACCGAGAATCGCACCGGTTCAAACAAGAGTCATTCCGATCGCACAGCACAAAGAAGGCGTTCTTGAAAAAGCAAATGAACTGACAGAGAGACTGAAAAAAGCTGGCTACAGCGTGAAGATCGACGATTCTGAGAAGAGCCCTGGATGGAAATTCAGTGAGCAGGAAATGCTTGGTATCCCGACACGTATCGAGATCGGACCAAAGGATATCGAACAGAACCAGGTTGTTGTTGTACGTCGTGATACAAGAGAAAAGATCGTTGTTTCTTTAGATGAGATCGAGACAAAACTTGGCGAGATCCTTGAAACAATCCAGAAGGATATGTATGACCGTGCAAAAGCATTCCTTGACAGCCACATTGATTTTGCTGAAACCATGGATGAAATGAATGAAAAATTCAACACCAAACGTGGATTCATCAAAGCAAAATGGTGTGGAAGCGCAGAATGTGAAGATGAGATCAAGGCAGCAACAGGTGGAGCAACCACCCGCTGTATCTGCAAAGAGGATCAGGTAAAAGACGGAGATACCTGTATTTTCTGTGGCAAACAGGCTAAACATGTTGTTTATTTTGGAAAAGCATACTAGGAGCGAATGTATATGAAAATTCAGTTACCTGAAAAGGTGAATCGAATTATAACTACATTACAAAAACATGGCTTTGAGGCATATGCAGTCGGCGGCTGCGTCCGGGATTCTTTTCTCGGACGTGTGCCGGGTGACTGGGATATCACAACATCGGCAGCGCCGGAAGAGACAAAGTCATTATTTGCCAGAACTTTTGACACCGGAATCGAGCATGGAACGATTACGGTGCTTTTAAATGGAGAAGGATTTGAAGTGACGACATACCGGATTGACGGGAAATACGAAGACAACCGGCATCCGAGTAAAGTGCAGTTTACCAGAAGTCTGTCAGAGGATCTGCTGCGCAGGGATTTTACGATCAATGCGATGGCGTACAATGAACAGGACGGACTGGTGGATCTGTTTCATGGGATGGAGGATCTGAAAAAAGGTGTGATCCGCTGTGTGGGAAATGCTGAGGCACGTTTTTCGGAGGATGCCCTGCGGATTTTGAGGGCGATCCGTTTTTCGGCACAGCTTGGATTTGAGATTGAGAAAGAGACCAGACAGGCAATCCGAAAATTTGCACCAAATCTTTCCTATATCAGTGCAGAACGTATCCAGACAGAGCTTGTAAAGCTTCTGGTCTCCGATCATCCGGAAAAGATCCAGGATGCATATGAGCTTGGGATCACAAAGGTGATCCTCCCGGAATTCGATGCAATGATGGAAACAACACAGGAAACTTTGCATCACTGTTATAATGTAGGTGAGCATACGATCCATGCGCTGATGAATATTCCGGCAGATAAAGTGCTGCGTCTTACAATGCTGTTTCACGATACGGGGAAACCGGCACGAAAGACGGTCGATCCGGATGGGACGGCACATTTTAAAGGGCATGCATACGTCAGCGAAGAACTCACAAAGTCGATCATGCATCGCTTGAAATTCGATAATGATACGCTGCGTAAGGTGTCAAAGCTGGTGCTGTATCATGATGATCGGATGCCTGCAACGATGAAGCATGTACGCCGCGCAATGAACCGGATCAGTGCGGAACTGTTCCCGTATTATATGAAGGTACGGATGGCTGATACGTTGGCACAGAGTGATTATCAGCGTGATAAGAAGCTGGAAAATCTGGCTGGTATCGAGAAGTGCTACCAGGAGATTCTGGAGAAAAAGCAATGTGTTTCTTTAAAAGAACTGAAAGTAAACGGTCAGGATCTGATCGCGGCAGGTATTGAAAAAGGACCGAAAATTGGTCAGACACTCCAGACACTTTTACAGGAAGTGATCGAGGAACCGGAGAAAAATACACGGGAATATTTACTTGCCAGAATAAAAGAACTGGAATAATCAAAAATCATGCATGACTTAAGTCTCCCCCTGCATACATTAGAAAGACCGGTAAAACAAAGCGGCAGGGGGAAGCCATGAAAGATTATGGAATCAGTGTATTGACACAATATCAGATGGAAGTATTCGGCACCCATAAAGTAAGGGGTGCTATTTTATGCGATACAGATAAGGGGCTGCTCCTCTTGAAGGAGACGCGCATGGAGGAGAGCCGGATCTGCGCGCTTGCAAAAATATATGAGCAGTTAAATGCGAATGGATTTGAATGGGTAGATACGCCTCTGCTTAATAAAGAGGATGCTTATGTCAGTAAAGCCGAGGATGGAACAGGCTATATCTTAAAGAAATGGTTTCAGGGACGTGAGTGTGATGTCAGACGTGAAAATGAACTGATCGCCGGTGCGGAAAATCTTGCCCGGATCCATCTATGCATGCGTCTGGCTGGGGAAGAAAACGGATTTGCAGGAAGAGAAGAAAATCCGGTGATCAAGGAGTATGCAAGGCATAACAGAGAACTCAGAAAGGTTCGGGAATTTGTCTGCAGAAGAAGTGTGAAAAGCCCGTTTGAGATCGCATTTTTAAAGGGATATGACCAGATGTATTTTTGGGCAGACAGAGTGCTGAAAATACTGGAAAATATGGATCTGGACAGTGTTTTTAAAGAAGCGGAGGCAGAAAATCATATGGTCCACGGAGACTATAATTATCATAATCTTCTGGTCTGTCAGGAGGGCATGGCGGTGACTGGATTTGAACATGCACACCGGGATGTTCAGATGGAAGATCTGTATTATTTCCTGCGCAAATGTATGGAAAAGCATCATTATGATGAACGGCTTGGATATCGGATGATGAGAGCGTATGATTCGGTGAATAATCTTGGGAAAAAAGAACGGGATTACCTTGCAATCCGTCTTGCTTATCCGGAAAAATTCTGGAAGATCACCAATTCGTATTACCACTCAGGAAAGGCATGGATTCCTGCAAAAAATGTCGAAAAACTTTCACTTTCTGTCGCACAGACAGAAGAAAAAAAGCGGTTTTTGCGGAATCTGTTTGCGTTTCAGATATAGCGTTCGGTTTTCTTAGATTTTAAGGGTTTAGACTTGACAAAGAAGGTAAAAACCTATATAACATATGTAGGGTAAGGGGCGTGTCAGACCGCGTGGATACGCAGAATAAACCTAGCAAAGAGACAAAATGCCGGGGTGTTCCGGGAGTATATTTTACAGGAGGACGTAAGTCATGAATAAGACAGAATTAGTAGCTGCAGTTGCAGAACAGGCAGATATTTCAAAGAAAGATGCAGAAAAAGCATTAAAAGCATTTGTTGATGTTGTTACAGAAGAAATGAAAAAAGGTGAAAAAGTTCAGTTAGTAGGATTCGGAACTTTCGAAGTAAGCGAAAGAGCTGCAAGAGAAGGAAGAAATCCACAGACTGGAAAAACTATGAAGATCGAAGCTTGCAAGGCTCCGAAATTCAAAGCAGGAAAAGCTTTAAAAGATGCTGTTAATGCATAATTTGTAGAACATTTTTGAAAAATGGCGCAGTCTGAAAAGGGCTGCGCTTTATTCATATTACGGGAAGGGAAAATCAAAATGAGACTTGATAAATTTTTAAAGGTGTCCCGCCTGATCAAACGGCGTACCGTTGCAAATGAAGCCTGTGATGCAGGAAGAGTCCTGATCAATGGGGCGGTGGCGAAGGCTTCCACGAAAGTAAAAAAAGGTGATATTATTGAGATCCAGTTTGGAACCAAGACTGTAAAGGCAGAGGTTCTGGATCTGCGAGATACGACTAAAAAAGAAGAGGCAGCAGATTTATTCCGTTATCTTTAAAGTTCCGGAACATCTGAAAAGATGTGGTTTGAGATTGTTCCGGCAGCGGATTCGAGGCATATTTACCAGATATTATTCATACAATAACTAGAAAGACAGTATAGGAAAGGTTGGGATTTGTATGGAAGAGAGACAGCTGGTAAAACCTCAGAATCACAGGCTGGTTATCAATAACCGGAAGACAGGTACAGTAACGGGAGTGCTGGACGTTCTTTCTTTTGATTTAAATGAAATCCTGCTTGAGACAGAGCAGGGAATGCTGATGGTAAAAGGTACGGACATGCATGTAAACCGGCTGAATCTTGAAAAAGGGGAGGTCGACCTGGCAGGCAATATTGACAATATTTCTTATTCGGATATCCATTCGGGAGCAAAAGCAGGAGAAAATCTGTTGTCAAAACTGTTTCGGTAGGAGGAGAAAAAATGTCTGGTATCGGAACTGAGATCAGGGTTTTCTGCTATGCAATCCTGACCGGTGTCCTGATTGTGGCAGTCTATCTGTGGATCAGGGTTTTGCGCAGACTGGTTGCTCACAGACTGTGGCTGATCAATCTGGAGGATGCCTGTTACTGGGCAGGAATTTCCGTTTATACTTTTGTGCAGATCTATCATACGAGTGATGGTGTTCTGCGGTGGTATATCGGACTGGGGATTGCGCTCGGATCAATCGGGATGGCGCTGCTTTCAGCTGTCTTTGTAAGAGCTTACAAAAAGATTTCTACACGAATTTGTGAAAAAAGAGTAAAAAGAGTTGATAAATCTGATTAAAAACGGTACACTGTAGAAGACTAAATGGGTTTGTTAGTAAGAAGCTATACAAGATCAACTGATAGCGAAAGGTGAATAGATTAGATGGGAAGCTTAAAGAAGAACCGGAAAAAGCGTCCGGGGAGCGGGCTTCAGAAGCACAAAAGAAGTATTGTTGCGATTACTACAGTTATTATATTATTATGCGGCATGGTTATTGTACATGGGATGGCGCTCAAAAAGAGCAATGATGCATATAAGGTGCAGGAAGAAGAACTGCAGACACAGATCGATGCGGAAAAAGAACGCTCAGAAGAAATTAATAAACTGAAAAAATATGTAGGAACAGATGAATACATCGAGGAAGTCGCCAGAGAGAAGCTGGGACTTGTAAAGGAGAATGAGATTCTGTTCCGCGCACAGCAGTAACGTAAGAAAAGCTTTGGGAAGAAAATATCCCGAAGCTTTTTTCATTCATAGAAATTTAGAGGGTGGTGGCAAATGGAGGTTAAATACAGAGAGGAGCAAGTGATCACAAGTCCATATGTAACGCAGGCAGATAAAATGGCAGTGTCGCTTCGGCATCTGGCAGACAGGTTTCTGAAAATGGAGCCGAAAAAGCAGTGTTTTACACCCGAAGAAATGACAGAAATGTATGATCGGATTACGGAAAAGGTGTGCAGAGGATGCAGCAGGAAATCAGAGTGTCTGGAGAGAAAGAAGGCAGAACACTGGCAGCTTTTTTATGATCTTTTGTGTACGATTGAAGGATATGGTGCAGAACTGAATAAAGAGATGAAACAGCATCTTCAGAGGGAGTGTATTCAGGCACCACGGTTTTTACGAGAATCACTGGAAACTTTCCAGGAGGCAAAAAGGATTCTGGTGTGGAATAATAAGATGGTACAGAGCCGTGAGGGATGTGCGGCACAGCTGGATTCTTTTGCGGACATGCTCTGCCATGTGACGAGAGATCTGGATGCGAGTATTTTTACGGATCCGCCGCTTGCAAAAAAGGTTGCGCAGCATTTCAAAAAGGCAGGGATCCGGATGCTGAGTTCCGTTTTTTTTGTGGATGAGCATGGCAGATATGAAATTCATGTAACGGTAAAAAGTGAGAAGGGAAACTGTATCCCAACCAGAAAAGCGGCAGAGCTTTTATCAGTATGTACTAAGAGAAGGATGTGCCCGGCTCAGAACGAGAGGCAGGTTCTGGGACAGGAGTATGAAACTATTGTATGTGTGGAAGGACCGGGATATTATGTGCTGCAGGGTGTGGCAAAAATGGGAAAAAACGGACAAAAGATATCTGGTGACAGTTTTCTTATGAAGACACTTCCGGGTGGAAAAGAGGCGGCAATTTTGTCAGACGGAATGGGATCTGGTGAGAGAGCGCTACAGGAAAGCGGGATGCTGGTAGAAATGCTGGAAGAGCTTCTTGGAGCAGGATTTCCTGTGGAAACTGCACTTTCCATGATCAATACGGCTCTTGTTATGGGACGGGAAGAGGTTCGCTTTTCTACGGTTGATATGAGCATTTTTGATCTCTATAATGGAAAATGTGAGTTTGTAAAAGCAGGAGCGGCAGTGACATTTCTGCGGACTAAAGACGGGGTGGAGCATATCCGTTCGGAAAGTCTTCCGCTGGGGGTAATCCAGAGACAGCAAAGTGAAAAGGAAACCAGACAGTTGGAATCCGGAGATGTGGTGGTCATGGTATCGGACGGGATCCTGGATGCGCTTCCGGCAGGAGAGCAGGAGCATTTACTGGATCTGATGATTGGGGGAAGTCCGCTGGAGAATCCGGAGGAACTGGCGAATTATATTCTGGATAAGGTGCTGGAGCTGGCGGCCGGAAAAGCAGGAGATGATATGACAGTCCTTGTGGCGGGAATCTGGAAGATGTGTTACAGTAGATAAAAGATGAGAGGAATTTACCATGTTAGAAAAAGTAGAGAACTATATCAGGCAGTGGAAGATGCTTGAAAAAGGAGATAAAGTTGTCGTTGGTCTTTCCGGAGGGGCAGATTCTGTATGCCTTTTTCTGATACTGGAAGAGTTGCGAAAAAAGATCGGATTTGAGATCCTTGCGGTACACGTGAATCACGGGATCCGTGGGGAAGAGGCAAAAGCTGATGAAGAATTTGTAAAGACACTGTGTGAGAAAAAAGAAATCCCATGCAGGAGTGTTTCGGTGGATATTCCGAAAATGGCAGTGGAATACAGGATGTCAGAAGAAGAGGCAGGAAGGACTGCACGAAGGGAAATATTTGAGCAGGCAGCGGAAGAATGGGGAGGAACAAGGATCGCACTGGCACATCATCAGGATGACAATGCAGAGACTTTTTTCCTGCATCTGGCCCGCGGCAGCGGACTTCGGGGACTCGGCGGTATATATCCGGTAAATGGGATGTATATACGGCCGCTTCTTTGCGTGGGGAGAAAAGAGATCGAGGATTATCTGAAAGGACGGGAGATGCCTTACTGCATTGATGCGACAAATATGGAAGACGCATATATGCGAAACCGCATCCGTAACCATGTGATTCCGTATTTTAAAGAAAAAATCAATGAAAAAACCGTGGAGCATATGAACCGGTCTATGGATCAGCTTAGGGAGATCTGGGATTATATGGAACGGCAGACAGAAAGTGCATATCAGATCTGTACTGACCAAAATGGAGAAAAAATCTGCATCCATGCAGATGCATATCACCGACAGGAACGGCTGATCCGGAAAATGATTCTCCGGAAAGCATTGGCATTGGTGGCAGAACATGAAAAAGATCTGGAGCAGGTTCATGTAGAAAAGCTGGAGGGACTGTTTGAAAAGCAGGTTGGAAAAAGACTGGATCTTCCTTATGCGGTCTGTGCATGCAGAACCTATGAAGGGATTGAACTGAAGCGGAAAAAGAAGGACACGGAATTGGCAGAAGAAGAGAAAAATCTGGATCTGAAGCAGGTTTCGGGAAAGATATCTTACGGGAAATGGGAAATTTCCTACCGTATTTTTGAAAAAGAAGAATGCAGATGCCAGATCCCGAAAAAAACGTACACGAAATGGTTTGATTATGGTATAATAAAACAGAGTGTCGCTGTACGCACCAGAAGGGCTGGCGATTTTATTGTAATTGATGAAAGCGGAGGAAGGCAGAAGCTGAAATCCTATTTTATCAATAAAAAAATACCAGTGGCAGAACGTGCCGGAATTCCTCTGATCGCAGAGGGAAGCGAGATTTTATGGATTGTGGGCTGCCGGCAGAGCAAGGCATACCAGGTGACAGAGCAGACAACGAAAATATTAGAAATTACGATAAATGGAGGTACTTTAAATGGCCGAGAAAGTGAAAATGTTAATTCCGGAAGAAGAAGTAAATGCTAGAATTGAAGAACTTGGAAAAAAAATCAGTGAAGAATATGCGGGAAAGCAGGTTCATCTGATCTGTGTTTTAAAGGGTGGAGTGTTCTTTATGTGTGAACTGGCAAAAAGGATTACAGTGCCGGTAACAATGGACTTTATGAGTGTCAGCAGCTATGGTGACGGAACCCAGTCCAGTGGAATCGTTAAGATTGCAAAAGATCTGGATGAGTCTCTGGAAGGAAAAGACGTAATTGTTGTTGAGGATATCGTAGATTCAGGACGTACTCTTTATTATCTGCTTGACATCCTTCGGAAGAGAGGACCGAAGAGCATGAAGCTTTGTACACTTCTTGATAAACCGGATCGTCGTGTGCGCGATGTACATGTAGATTATGTCGGATTTAATATTCCGGATGAATTTGTGGTAGGATTCGGTCTGGATTATGCACAAAAATATAGAAACTTACCGTACATCGGAAGTGTAGAGATGTAACAGGTGGAAGGAGCAGGTTTTGAATAATAATAAGACAAGAGGAATCAGTGGTCTTTCGATTCTGCTCTGTGTTCTGGTGCTGGCAGGTGTGTACTGGTTTATGAGCCAGTCGGGTGTGCAGCAGACAGCATACACGTATCAGGATTTTCAGAAAGATCTGAAAAAAGAGAAGGTAGAAAGTGTAGAGGTCAAGCAGAACAAAGTCGCACCGACCGGGACACTGAAGATCCGGCTGAAGAATGATGACATCGAACAGCTTCATGTATCCGATGTCAACAGTGCAGAGGATCTGCTTGAATCTTATGACATTTCCTACAGTGTGGACAATGTCCCGCAGGACAGCTGGATGTCAACAACACTGGTTCCGATCATATTGATGGCAAGTATCATGGTATTTGTTGTGATGATGATGAATCGTCAGGGCGGATCGAATGCAAAAGCGATGAACTTCGGAAAGAGCAGGGCAAAGATGAGCACGCAGGAAGAAAACCATGTGACGTTTGCGCAGGTTGCCGGACTGCAGGAAGAAAAGGAAGAGCTTGCAGAGATCGTGGATTTCCTCAAGAGCCCCGGGAAGTATACGCAGGTAGGAGCCAGAATCCCGAAAGGTGTCCTTCTTGAAGGACCTCCGGGAACAGGTAAGACACTTCTTGCAAGAGCAATTGCGGGAGAAGCAGGTGTCCCGTTCTTTACCATTTCAGGCTCTGATTTTGTGGAGATGTTTGTCGGTGTCGGAGCATCCCGTGTAAGAGATCTTTTTGAGGATGCCAAGAAAAATGCACCTTGTATTATTTTTATCGATGAGATCGATGCCGTGGCAAGACGTCGTGGAACCGGTATGGGCGGCGGACATGATGAGAGAGAGCAGACGCTGAACCAACTCCTCGTAGAGATGGATGGTTTTGGCGCGAATGAAGGAATCATCGTACTTGCAGCAACCAACCGTGTCGATATTCTTGATCCGGCGATCTTAAGACCGGGACGTTTTGACCGTAAAGTCATGGTCGGCAGACCGGATGTAAAGGGACGCCTGGAAATCCTTCAGGTTCATGCCAAGGGCAAACCGCTCGGGGATGATGTGGATCTGGAACAGGTTGCGAGAACAACGGCAGGATTTACCGGAGCTGATCTGGAAAATCTTCTGAATGAGGCTGCGATCCTTGCAGCAAAGGATGGAAGAGTGTATCTGCAACAGGAGGATATCCGCAGAGCATTTGTAAAAGTCGGAATCGGTGCAGAGAAGAAGAGTCGTGTAATTTCTGATAAAGAGAAGAAGATCACTGCATTCCATGAAGCAGGACATGCCATCTTATTCCATGTACTTCCGGATGTAGGACCGGTGTACAGCGTGTCGATCATTCCTACCGGTGTAGGGGCAGCCGGATATACGATGCCGCTTCCTGAAAAGGATGAGATGTTCAATACCAAAGGAAAGATGTTGCAGGATATTACCGTATCACTAGGTGGACGTGTGGCAGAAGAGCTGATCTTTGATGATATTACAACCGGGGCATCCCAGGATATCAAGCAGGCAACAGCATACGCCAAATCCATGGTAACGAAGTTCGGTATGTCGGAAGCACTTGGTCTTGTAAGCTATGGAGATGATAATGATGAAGTATTTATCGGAAGAGATTTTGGTCATACCTCCAGAGGTTATGGTGAACAGGTTGCCACAACGATCGACAGTGAAGTGAAGCGGATCATTGATGAATGTTATGACCGTGCAAAGACCATTATTAAAGAGCATGAAGCTGTTCTTTATAAATGTGCAGATCTGCTTCTTGAAAAAGAGAAGATTACAAGAGAAGAATTTGAAGCATTATTTGAAGAATAGAGGCTAGATTATGAAAAAAGAAGCATTGTTTTGTGATGGAACAGAGGCGTATGTGAGTCCACCGGAACCGGAGGCAGGAGATGAACTTCAGTTGTGGTTCCGTACAGCAGCTCACGACGTAGATGAAGTCTATCTGGAAAACCGCGAACTATGCATTCCAATGAACAAAGTAATCTCAAATAAGGCATTTGACTTTTATGAAGTGAAATACAAATTAGAAGATAAACCATTCCGGTATCATTTTAAGATCAGATCAGGAAATGAGATCTGCTACTATAACAAATGGGGAGCAGAGAGCAAACTTGTGGATTATTATGATTTTAAAATCGTGCCGGGCTTTACGGCACCGGATTGGGCAAAAGGAGCGGTCATGTATCAGATTTATACAGACCGCTTCTGTAACGGCGACCCGGATAATGATGTACAGACGGGAGAGTACTTTTATATTGGAGAACAGGTTCAGCATGTAGATGACTGGTACCGGGATCCGCAGCCGATGGATGTACGGGAATTTTACGGAGGAGATATCCAGGGGATCATTGATAAACTGGATTACCTGCATGGACTTGGAGTAGAAGTTGTCTATTGTAATCCACTATTTGTATCACCATCTAATCATAAATATGACACACAGGATTACGATTATATTGATCCGCATGTCGGTAAAATTGAAGTCGATGAAGGAAGGCTTCTAGATCCGGGAGAAAATAACAATATCCATGCGGACCGTTACCGGACAAGAACTACCAGAAAAGAGAATCTGGAAGCAAGTAACCGGCTGTTCATCAAGCTGGTAGAAGAACTCCATAAGAGGGGAATGCGAATCATCATTGACGGCGTCTTCAACCATTGTGGTTCTTTCAATAAATGGCTGGACAGAGAGCTGATCTACGAGAGCGCCGATGGTTACGAAGTAGGTGCTTTTGTGTCACCGAAGAGTCCGTACCGGAATTATTTTCTATTCCACCGTACCGGGGAGAATGAATGGCCGGGCAATGGAAGCTATGACGGCTGGTGGGGACACGATACGCTGCCAAAGCTGAATTATGAAGATTCAAAAGAGCTGGAAGAGTATGTTCTTGGTATCGCAAAGAAATGGGTTTCACCGCCGTATAATGTAGACGGCTGGAGACTGGATGTTGCGGCAGACCTTGGAAGAAGCAATGAGTACAATCATGAATTTTGGAAGAAATTTCGTAAGGCAGTAAAAGAAGCAAATCCACATGCACTGATCCTTGCCGAGCACTATGGAGATCCGAGTGACTGGCTGCAGGGCGATGAATGGGACAGCGTTATGAATTACGATGCATTTATGGAGCCGGTCACCTGGTTTCTGACCGGGATGGAGAAGCACAGTGATGAATATCGCGGCGATCTTCTCGGAAATGCAGACCATTTTATGAATGCGATGAAGCATCATATGGCAAATATGATGACACCGTCACTTCAGACGGCGATGAACCAGTTGTCAAACCATGACCATTCTCGTTTCCTGACGCGTACCAATCACAAGGTTGGCCGTGTGGGACAGCTTGGGTCGCGTGCGGCAGAAGAAGGGGTAAGCCTTGCAGTTATGCGGGAAGCGATCATCATGCAGATGACCTGGCCGGGAGCACCGACCCTTTATTATGGAGACGAAGCAGGACTTTGTGGTTTTACGGATCCGGATAACCGGAGAACTTATCCGTGGGGAAGAGAAAAACGGGATCTGATCAATTTCTACCGTGAGATGATCCAAATCCACAGAAAGTCTCTGGCTCTCAGAAAGGGATCGATCAAGATGCTGAAAGCAGAACCGGATCTTCTGGCCTATGGAAGATTCTGGGGGAATGAGCAGATCGTGGTTATTATCAATAATTCCGATCATCTGAAGGAAGTAAGGGTTCCGGTATGGCAGGCAGAAGTTGCCGAAGGACATAATATGGCGCGAGTGATGTATTCTTATGAAGATGGGTATATTGGAGAATTCGAAGAGTATATCGTGAAAGAGGGAAATATTTCACTGATGATGGGTAAGAAATCGGCGATCGTGCTGAAGAATAAGAAGTGGTAGAATGATAAAGGTAGTACAAGACGTCCGCCGGGCGAACCTCGGAAAGTCAGGCGACTTTCCTCAGTCGCGTAGCCGCTCACTAAAATAAAAAGATACAGTCTCTGAAATGCAAGCATCCCAGAGGCTGTATCTTTTTATTTTACTTCGCCCGGCTATAAACGGAAGTTAAAGTCCGCATATGCTGAGCAGCCGTGTTCGTGGATATCGAGACCGTCGAGTTCTTCTCCTTTGGTGACGCGGAGGCCTACGGTTTTATCGATGATGGTGAATACGATGATTGCCATTACGAGGACGTAGGCTACGGTTGAAAGGACACCGATCACCTGGGTTTTGAGGGTGTATTCCTGGGAGAAGACTCCGACGAGGATACTGCCTGTGAAACCGCATACGCCGTGGACACTGATCGCACCTACCGGGTCATCGATTTTGGCTACTTTGTCGAAGAATTCTACGGAGAATACGACGAGGATACCAGCGATCAGTCCGATGATGATTGCAGAGTAGTTGCTGACGGTGTCGCATCCGGCGGTGATTGCTACGAGTCCGGCGAGGGAACCGTTGAATGTCATGGATACATCTGGTTTTCCATAGCGGATCCAGGTTACAACAAGGGTTGCAAGTGTTGCGGCAGCAGCGGCAAGATTGGTTGTCATTGCGATATCGCCGAGGTTTGTGGAAGCTGCTGTGGTAGAGCCGCAGTTGAAACCGAACCAGCAGAACCAGAGAATAAATACGCCAAGAGCTGCAATGGAAAGGTTGTGTCCGGGAATCGCACGGGCATTCCCTTCTTTATCATATTTTCCAATACGAGGTCCGAGGATTTTGGCACCAACAAGTGCACAGATACCGCCGACCATATGGACTGCTGTGGAACCTGCAAAATCGTGGAATCTCATCTGAGCGAGCCATCCGCCACCCCAGATCCAGTGGCCGGTTACCGGGTAAATAAAAATACTGATTGCTGCACTATATAATAAGTAAGCAAGGAATTTTGTACGTTCTGCCATAGAACCGGATACGATAGTAGCGGATGTGGCGCAGAATACTGTATGGAAAATAAGGAAGACTCCGATTGGCAGTCCGTTGAAAAGTCCGTCGGCATCGGCAAGTGTTGTAGGATTGAAGAACCCTTTTATACCGATGATACCATTCCAGTCGGTTCCGTGCATGATCGCAAATCCGAAGATGAAAAAGAACAAACTTCCAAGTACAAAGTCCATCATATTTTTCATCAGTATATTTCCAGTATTTTTTGCTCTGGTAAATCCGGCTTCACACATTGCAAATCCAGCCTGCATAAAGTAAACAAGAGTTGCACCGACAATTGTCCAGACAACATTAAGCAGTAGTTCAGTGGCGGCGGTTGCATCCATTCCGCCCGCAATTAAATCAGATAATCCCATATTTAACATCCTCCATTTCAAATAAAAAGGATAGCTACAATGAATGATCTACAGGCAGTTCATTTGTAGTTATCCTCTTTGATAACGATATTCAACATTATTCTAATTCACATATATTTTTAGCTAAAGAGCAGCAGAGCCACGTTCGCCGGTACGGATTCTTACAGCATCCTGTACTTCGTAAACAAAAATTTTACCATCGCCGTACGCACCGGTTTTGATCTCTTCGACAATTTTCCGAATCAGAGGTTCTGCAACTTCCGGTTCAACAACAGTTTCTACTTTGATCTTAGGAAGAAGATTTACGCTGTATTCAGCACCGCGATAAAATTGTTTGTGTCCTTTCTGATTACCATATCCCATAATGTTACTGATCATAATACCGCTGACATTGGAAGCATCCAGGATTGTTTTCAGGGCTTCCAGTTTTTCCGGCTGGATAATGATTTCTAGTTTTTTCATAACTGAGTCCCTCCTTCTCGATTTAAAAAAAGAACAAAAAAGGCGTTCCCCGGATAATAGGGAACGCCGTCGTTCTTGATACGCTTTATTATAGCGACTGATTTTGATTTGTCAAATTATTTTTAAAAAAAATACAAAAAATTCGTGCATTTATTAGGTGTTGACGGATAAAATGTCATTTGCTAGAATAAAAGATAAGTGAAAAAGATTCCTTTATCAAGAAAGTTTTAAGTTAACAAAGCAATAAGTCTGTATTTAAAAAGAAGATATATTTATACGGGGAGAAAAGGAGGAAAAATAAATGATTAGTCTCACATTCGGAGAGCAGGTAAAAATTGTTTTAAGCAGAAAAGATATGACGATTAAAGAGCTTGCAGAAGAAATCGAAGCAAGAACCGGGAAAAAGATGTCCCGTCAGAATCTGACACAGCGGCTTGGCAGAGATAATTTTCAGGAGCAGGATATGCGTATGATCGCAGACATTCTTGGATGCCCGTTCCAGCTCAGCATTCTGGGTAATGCGGATTCAGAAAAGGAAGCTTTGGATGAAGAAGAGATGCCGACGGGAAGAGAACTTGAGAAGCTTACCGCGAAAAAAGAAAGAAAGGCAGCAAGAGAAGAAGCAAAAAAGAATGTAGAACGTGATATTACAGTTGGAGAGATTGTAGATATACTTGAAGAGACCACAGCAGAACCGGAGGAAGAAGCTGTACAGATGGAACTGGATCTTGATGCAGAAGAACATGCTGCCAAGGAGACGGAAAGCATTGCGGATTCAGATACTTTGGAAGAGGATATTCTGACTGAAGAAGAAACAGAGCCGTACACAGAACCGGCAGAAGATGATGTGGAAGTATCTGCAGAAGACGCAGAACAGATTGAAGAAGAATTACAGGAGCCCGAACAGGAAATAGAAGCGGAAGTGGTTGAAGAAGCCGGGGCTGAGGAGATTCCGGAGGAAACTTCTGAAGCTGCTTACCAGGAAGAGGCAGAACCGCAGGAAGAAGCGTACCAGGAACAGCCGGCTTATGAAGAGAATCAGCCGGAAACCTGTCAGAAAGAGGAAAATCCTGTAGTAGAAGAGGCGGAAACTGAAGATGTTCATGAGGAGAAAAATTCACCATTTTCAAAACTTACAAAGCTGATTACTCCGAAAAAGGAAAAGAAATCTTCCGGATGGCCGCAGGATTTCCAGCCGATCAAGCGTCGGGAGGATATTGATGAAGATCTGGTAAATGGAGATGTGAACCCATATACCGGACATGAGTATCGGACAAACAGTGTGCGTATGCATCCACACAGAATCGGTTATGTACAGGTATATGACCGAAAAGATCACAAGTGGACAGACATGACAGAGTGGGCGTTCCTTGGAGTGGAAGAGCGAAAGAAAGCTACGATGGGAAAAGACTACGAGCCACCGATTTATCTGGATTAATCAATGAGTTATTTGTCAGAGCGGAAGATTCCGCTCTGATTTTTTAAAAATGGTAATTTTTACCGGAAAGTCAGAATAGTTTAGAACAGGCAGTTAGAAGGAAGGTGCAGGTGCTAGATTATGAAAAGCTTTATCCGGTATTTATATGAATATCAGAATGGAAAAAGGACAAGAAATACAGGTTTTGTAAAGGTTCTTGAGCAGGAAGAGGTGGCCGTGGTCCAGATTTATGGGAGAGGATTTCCGGTGGCAGGAGGACGTACACTGGAAATATATCTCTTTTATGAAGAGGATGGCAAGTGTATTGGAATCCGGATGGGAGAGATCAGAGGCGCACAGGCGGCATTTGGCTACAAGCTGAGTTATACGACAGACGATGTGGGAGGAGATGGACAGTTTGGCAGGATTGGTGGAATGATCCTTCGGGCTGGAAACGGAGCGGATGCAGGATATTATGGAGCGGTCTGGGATGAGGCGAGACCGGTAGATGTTAGCAGGATGATTACGGAAGAAGAATGGAAGCTAAACAAATCGGGGAAAAATAAAAAAATTGCAAATGGCGGAGACGTGCTAAGCAATGAAAAATACGAGAAGCCAGGAAATGAGAAAATACTTGAGGAGAAAACAAGCCAGAGAAAATCTGAGAATATAGAAGAACAGGAGACCTCAGAACAATCTAAAAACACAGATGCAGTTAGGAAATCGAAAAGCAACCCAAATGTGCCGGAAGAAAGAAACTCTCAGAACGCAAATTCAGATTTACCACCAAAAACCACAAAGGATATCATCTATAAGATCACCCGTCAGGAGCTTGCCGGACTTCCGCGAAAGGAATGGAAGCTTGCGAATAATCATTTTCTGCTCCATGGATATTATAATTACCATCATCTGGTATCATTTGAAAAAGAAGGGAAATGCTGGATTGGGGTTCCGGGACTTTATTTTTCAGGCGAGCAGCGGGCGGCAGGAGCATTTGGATTCAGTCAGTTCATGAAGCCATCTGATGGTGAACTGGATCTGGAAGAATATGAGATTGAAGATGAGGAACATTTCGGTTACTGGTGCAGACCGGTAGGGGCAGTGATTCGAAAAGAAGTAAAGGAGAAGGAAGATGCGGCAGATATTGACCGAAGACGAAAAATACATGAAGGAAGCGATCCGTCAGGCGAAAAAAGCATGGAAGATTGAGGAAGTACCGATTGGTTGTGTGATCGTATATCAGGGGAAAATTATCGGACGAGGATACAACAGGCGGACAACGGATAAGAATCCACTTGCACATGCAGAAATTTCTGCAATCAAAAAGGCAAGTAAGGTAATGGGTGACTGGCGGCTGGAAGAATGCACCTTATATGTAACGCTGGAACCATGCCAGATGTGTTCCGGAGCCATTGTACAGGCAAGGATTCCACGAGTGGTTGTTGGATGTATGAATCCGAAAGCCGGATGCGCCGGTTCCATCCTGAATCTTTTACAGGTGGAAGCGTTTAATCATCAGGCAGAGCTTATAACAGGAGTTCTGGAAGAAGAATGCTCACAGATGATGAAGAGCTTTTTCAAGGAACTGCGCAAGAAGCAGAAGATGAAAAAGAAAGAACAGGAATCAGCAAATATGCCGGAAGAAAATCCTTAATCGAAGAACCTGTCAAAGGCAGGCTTTTTTGTATGAAAAAAGCTACGGAAGCAAAATCCGTAGCTTTTGTAATTTCTTTTTTCTGTGCGCTGTGCGTCGAACTAAAGCCTACCAAACGTTACTCTGGCTGTAAACTCAACCCAGGCTACCTTACGGCACCCGAGAGGTTCTGCTTAGTGCTGCTTCGTTCCCGACCTGACACGGTTCACAGAGTCCCGCCGCGTAAGACCCAAATCTCAACGCCACAAACCAGAGGCAGCTTTGACAAGTAAAGCCCTCGGCACAGCATCACCCCCACTATAGCGGATTGTAGGTACAGGGTACCGCTAGCACCCCGGCTGCACAGAACATTATTTTACCGTGTTTTTGTAAAAATGTCAATGTATCTGAGGAGATTTTATTTTATCATTTTGGTTTACGCCAATCTGAAAATGGAGTATGATACTAAAGATAAAACTTTTTGGAAACGGAAAGGAAACGATATGAAAGTACTTTTAGGTGCAGTCAATGCGAAATATATACATTCCAATCTGGCAGTCTACTGTCTGAAAGCATATGCGGAAAAGTATGGTGATACATCAGATGAGATCAGTATTGGAGAATATACGATCAATCAGCAGCTCGATGAGATTCTGCGGGATATCTACAAAAGGAAGCCGGACATGCTCTGTCTGTCCTGCTATATCTGGAATCTTACTTATGTTGAAGAGATCTGCAGGGAGATCAAGAAAGTGATGCCGCAGATCATCATCTGGATAGGCGGACCAGAGGTATCTTATGATGGAGTAAAGGTGCTGGAGCGTCTGCCAGAAGTGGATGGCGTCATGAAAGGAGAAGGGGAGCAGACTTTCTGCGATCTTTTACACTTTTATCAGGACAAGACAGTGGACGGACTTCAGAATATGAAAGGAATCGTATACCGGGAACAGACCGGGCAGATTGTGGAAAATGAATGGCGCAAGACCATGGATCTGAGTAAGGTTCCGTTTGTATATGAGAACATGGAGCTTTTTGAACATAAGATTATTTATTATGAGACAAGCCGTGGATGTCCATTTTCATGCAGTTATTGTCTTTCTTCTATAGATAAGTGTCTGCGGTTCCGTGATCTGGAACTGGTAAAAAAAGAACTGCAATTTTTTATCGATCATAAAGTACCTCAGGTTAAATTTGTAGACCGTACATTTAACTGCAAACATGATCACGCCATGACAGTCTGGCGTTATATCAAAGAGCATGATAACGGCATTACCAATTTCCATTTTGAGGTTGCGGCAGACCTTTTGAATGAAGAAGAAATGGAATTGATAAAAACCATGCGGCCAGGGCTGATCCAGCTGGAAATCGGTGTGCAGTCTACCAACCTGGATACGATACGTGAGATTCACCGGACAATGAAATTTGAACAGGTTGCAGAAGTGGTAAGGAGAATCAATTCTTATGGTAATGTACATCAGCACCTGGATCTGATCGCAGGATTGCCGTATGAAGATTATGAAAGCTTTGGAAAATCCTTTGATGATGTTTATGCACTGGAACCGGAGCAGCTGCAGCTTGGTTTTCTGAAAGTACTGAAGGGTTCTTATATGGAAGAGAAGAGAGACGATTACGGATTGGTTTATAAAGGAATGCCACCGTATGAAGTTTTGTATACAAAGTGGCTTCCATATGAGGATACCCTGCGCTTGAAAGGGATCGAGGAAATGGTGGAGACCTACTATAACAGCAGGCAGTTCTGTTACACGCTTCCTTATCTGATCCGACACTTTAAAAGACCATTTACGCTTTTTGAAAAGCTGGCAGAGTATTATGAAGAAAATGGGCTGGATATTTTAAGTCATGCACGCACGGCAAGATATGAGATCCTGTATGATTTTGCAAGATTTTATGATGCAGAAAGATGTGAGGCGTATAAGCAGCTTCTGACACTGGACTTTTATCTGAGGGAGAATGCAAAGAGCCGTCCGTTATTTGCAGGCGATGAGCGGATTTCCAAAGAAGAGTTCCGCCTGTTCTATGACCGTGAGGATGAAGAGAGGCGTTATCTGGAAAATTATGAAAATATGGAGAAGCGGCAGCTTAGAAAAATGACGCACATCGAGAGGTTTTCTTATGATGTTCTGGGGGATATGAAAGAGGAAGAATGTGTACTTCTGTTTGACTACCAGAACCGGAACCCACTGGATCATCAGGCAAAGGTATTTTGTGTTACAGAAGAAATTCGGGAATTATGCAAACAGTAACATCTGACAGTAGTAATGGATATCTTGAAAAAAGAAATGAAAGAGTATAGAATGAAAACAAATGTGTGATTTGAGGTGAAAAAAAGTGTTTAATCCAAAACAGACACGGAAGATAGCGGCAGTGATTATTCTTGTTGTTATTGTTGCAATGGTAGCAACATCAATTATTCCATATATCATATAAAATCAGGAGGATTTTTTTGATGGCGGCACGAAAGAAAAAGAGAGAGTTAAGTGAAAAGGCACAAAAGCGTATCCGGCAGAGGAATCTGCATGTGGGGATTACGGTTATTGCAGCCATCGTGATTATTTTCTCCGTGATTCAGTTCACATTATGGCGGTATGTGAGCAAGGCAGATGAGGAGCATATCTGCAAAAATGTTTTTATAGGGAAGACAGATGTATCCGGAATGACCAAGGAAGAAGCAGTGAAAGCGGTAAACAATACACTTGGAGATTATCGGAACAAGCAACTTGTACTGAAGGTAAAAGATCATGGCGCAGATGTGTCAATCGAGGAAATGGGAGCGGAAGTAGAAAATATTGATAAGCTTGCAGAAAAGGCGGTCGGATACGGAAAAAATGGAAGCATCTGGAGCCGCTATCAGAAGATACATAATTTAGATAAGAAGAAATATGTCATAGATGAAAGCTTTGAAGTTGATGAAGCAAAACTCAGAGAGCTGATCCAGGAACGTGCGGTTCCGCTGGAACAGAAAGCGGTCAATGCATCGGCATCCTATAACGGAAGCGGATTCGATCTGACAGATGAAGCAGAAGGTTATACGGTTGATGTAGATAAATCCGTGAAGAAGATTAAGAATTTCATGAACAAAAAATGGAATTACGAGGACGCAGAAGTAGAGTTAAAGCTGGATACGGAAGAGCCGACGATCAAAAAGACAGATCTGGAATCCCTGCAGGATGAGCTTGGTTCTTATACGACAAACGCCGGATGGGGGGACCGCGTGCAGAACATCAGGCGTGCAACGGAGCTGATCAACGGAACTGTTGTTATGCCGGGAGAAGAATTTTCAGTGGAACAGGCCACACTTCCTTACACAGAAGAGAATGGCTATGTGGCAGGAAGTGCCTATGAGAACGGACAGATTGTAGAGAGTATCGGAGGTGGCCTGTGTCAGGTATCTACGACGCTTTATAATGCGGTTCTTTATGCGGAACTGGAGGTCACCCGGCGCGCACCGCATTCCATGAGTGTCAGCTATGTAGAACCATCAAGGGATGCAATGATAGCGGAAGGAATCAGTGATTTTAAATTTGTCAATAATTACGATACACCGATCCTGATCGAAGGATATATCGATGGCAATAACCAGCTTGGTTTTTATATTTACGGAAAAGATACCAGAGCTGCAGGACATTCCGTGGAATTTGAAAGTGAGACTCTGGAGACAACAGAGTATACGAAAAAGTATGTAGAAGATACGGAAAGTGCGGTCGGCTCACAGGAAACAGAGGGAGCCGGAATGGATGGAAGTACGGCACGGCTCTGGAAAGTTACCTATGAAAACGGAGAAGAGGTCAGCCGGGAAGTAATCAATAACAGCACCTATCAGACTTCTGATGTTACCGTGAAAGTCGGGACAAAATCAGATAATGCAGAGGCAACTAAGCTGGTGGAGGAAGCAATTGCAACCCAGGATCAGGAGAAGATTAATGCGGCGATCAGCAAGGCATCTGCACTTAAGTAATAAAAAGCAGGCGGCTGTTGGAAAGAATGGCAGAACAGAAAGAGGATAAAAGTATGAAAGCAGGAAGAGTGTCACAGACCGTCTATCGGCGTTCGGTTTTAAAACAGATACAGAATAATATAGAAGGTATAGATTTTTTAAGACCGTCACAGGAGGAAACCTGTTATATAGCAGATGAAAGTGAAGAGCGGATCACAATCGCAACGGATGTTTCATTAGCCGGAAATGAAAAAGATCTTGGAGTATTTGCCATAGCGCAGGCAGTGGATCAGCTGGCTTCCAGAGGAGCGCAGGCATATGGGATCAGTGTCCGGATCATGCTCCCGACGTTTGCCTATGAGTCCAGATTGAAAGCGATGATGGTGGAGATTTCGGAGATATGTAAAGAAAAAGGTCTCAGGGTTTTCTTTGCAGATGCGCAAAGTGTAAATGGGATCCAGACGAGTATTGTTCATGTAACAGCACACGGTGAGGCAAAAAAAGAACAGCTGCTTGCAAGCAGATCGGCAAAAGCAGGCGAAGAGATTGTCCTGGTTAAATGGATTGGTATGGAAGGAACCTTACGGATCATACGGGAAGAAGGGGCGGCTCTGGCAGAGCGGTTTGCGCCGGGATTCTTAAATAAGTTGGAAGATATGAGAGATGAAATTTTCAGTGACAGGGCAATGGAGATTGCCGGCCGGAACGGGGTGTCAGCAATGCATCCGATCGGAGAAGGAGGAATTCTTGCAGCACTTTGGGATATGGCAGAAGGTGCAGGAATTGGTCTTTCGGTAGAGATGAAGAAAATGACGGTACGTCAGGAAACGATTGAAGTCTGTGAAGTATTTCATCTGAATCCTTACCAGCTTACCAGTACAGGAGCGGTTCTTATGGTGACACCGAAGGGTGAAGAACTAAAGGAAAGACTGAAAAGGGAAGGTATTCCGGCAGAGATCATCGGACACACAACAGAAGGAAACGAGAGGATCATCTGGGGTGGGGGAGAAAAAAGATTTCTCGACAGACCGGCACCGGACGAACTGGCACGAATTTACGAAATGAAGGAGAATGTAAATGCTTAATATTGTACTTTTTGAACCGGAAATCCCGGCAAATACCGGAAATATCGGAAGGACCTGTGTGGCGACGAATACCAGACTTCATCTGATCGAGCCACTTGGTTTCCGGTTAAATGAAAAGAACCTGAAACGGGCAGGGATGGATTACTGGGAACATCTGGATGTGACGACTTATATTGATTACCGGGATTTTATGGAAAAAAATCCGGGAGCGAAGATTTATATGGCAACTACAAAATCACCGAATCTTTATACGGATGTTAAATATGAACCGGACTGTTATATCATGTTCGGAAAAGAAAGCGCAGGGATTCCGGAAGAAATCCTCTGTCACCACAAGGAAGACAGCATCCGGATTCCGATGATCGGAGATATCCGTTCACTGAATCTTGGAAATTCGGTTGCGATCGTGTTATATGAAGCGCTCCGGCAGAATGGGTTTGCCGGAATGAATACAGAAGGACATCTTCACAGACTGGAATGGGATGAATAAAAAAGTGCTGCAAGGCTAAAAACGCTTTGCAGCACTTTTACTATTGTGAAAAAAATGACTATATAAAATATTTTAAATAATCAACGCATTTAATGGCATTTATTGGTAAAAGTGATGACAATATTTGGAAATTGTATAAGAAAAAATACAATCGTGTGTAAACCAGTGGACATATTTCATAAAAAAGGATATAATAAATGGAGAGTGATATAGAGAATGGAGATAAGTATCATGAAATATAAACAAAGCGTATATAAAACCTTTGCACTCATCAGTCAGTTAGGCATCAGTATACTGGTTCCCATTTTGCTATGCACTTTTTTTGGTACATGGCTGGAAAAGAAGGTTTCTTTTCCAGTTTTTATCCCTTTGGTGATAGTGGGTGTATTGGCAGGCCTGCGCAATGCATGGGTACTTGCGAGACATGCGAATGAAGATCCGGAAGACAAAAACAAAAATTGAGCAGGGAGGAATGAAACAACATGAGCAAGACAGACAATACCGTACTGAAGGATATGATCATCACTATGCTTCTGTATGGAATAATCGTACAGATTGTATGTCTGATTATCCCAGGGGATCATCTGAGAATGACAGCAGGGCTTTGGATCGGGGTGGCTGCAGGTGTTTTCATGGTAATCCATATGAAAAACTCGTTGGATGAGGCGGTACTTTATGGAGAACAGGAAGCACAGAGATACATGCAGAAATCTTACGCGATAAGATATCTGGTTGTAGTTGTAGTATTTATAGCCGTCAGCTGGCTTCAGATTGCGAATGTACTTACACTGTTTGCAGGAATTATGAGTTTAAAGCTTGCGGCATATTTGCAGCCAATTATGCATAAGCTTTTCGCTAAATTCAAAAAATCTAAGTAAAGGAGGTAGAGCGCGTGGGGAACAGCTTAGGAATGCTGGCAGCTAAGGAGCCGGATTTTCAAATTCACGGTCTCGTTAAATTCCAGTTATTTGGGCAGGAGTTATGGCTCACCACTACACATGTCAGCATATTGATCGTAGCGTTATTACTGCTGATTTTTGCGTTGGTTGTCCGAGCTAAGCTGAGCGATGCCGAAGGCAAACCCGGAACCCTGCAGAATATTGCCGAGCTTATCGTTGAGATGCTTGACAATATGGTAAAAGGAAGCATGGGGAAAAACGGACTGGCGTTCCGGAATTATATCGGGTCTTTGTTTTTGTTTTTGATTGTGGCAAACCTTTCGGGACTTTTGGGGCTTCGGCCACCAACTGCAGATTATGGTGTAACACTTCCACTTGGACTTATCACATTTGTGCTGATTCAGTTCAATAACATCAAATACAACAAAATTGAGGCATTTACAGGCCTGTTCAAACCATTGCCGTTCTTGTTCCCAATCAATCTGATCGGGGAGATCGCAGCACCATTTTCCATCTCACTTCGTCTGTTTGGAAATGTGCTGTCCGGTACTGTAATCATGGGACTTATCTATGGTCTTCTGTATAAGATCGCATGGGCATGGCCGGGATTTCTACACATCTATTTCGATGTGTTCTCGGGAGCAATTCAGGCATATGTATTTTGCATGCTGACGATGGTATATATCAATGACAAGATGCCGTCAGCGGAGTAAAAAGCAAACTGGGATCTAAGTTCAGACAGTATCAGGTTTGCAGTGATTAAGGAGGAAAATTATTATGGGTAATATTTCAAATGAAGCTTTAGTTTTAGCGTGTTCAGCAATCGGCGCAGGACTTGCGATGATCGCAGGTATTGGTCCTGGTGTAGGACAGGGTATTGCGGCAGGTCATGGTGCATCTGCAGTAGGACGTAACCCGGGAGCAAGATCAGACATCACGTCTACAATGCTTTTAGGACAGGCAGTAGCAGAGACAACAGGTCTGTACAGTTTGGTTATTGCACTTATTCTCTTGTTCGCAAACCCGCTTCTTGGAAAGCTGTAAAAAAGGTTTTGCCTGTAAAATAAGAGAAAGGAGGCAACGCCTTGGAACGTTTGTTTAATCTGGATGCGCAGCTTCTTTTTGATGCCTGTGTCATGGCACTCAGTATGCTTGTCATGTTCACGTTTCTGTCATATCTGCTTTTCAAACCGGTAAGAAAACTTCTGGAGGACAGAAAGCAGAGAGTTGCTGATGAACAGGAGTCAGCAAAGAATGACCGGAAAGAGGCAGCCGTTTACAAAGAAGAATACGAACAGAAATTAAAAGAAATCGATAAAGAGGCGCAGGCTATTCTCAGTGAAGCACGGAAAAAAGCGATGAAGACCGAAAATGAAATTGTTGCAGAAGCAAAAGAAGAAGCAGCAAGGATCATCACACGTGCCAATAATGAGATCGAACTGGAACGGAAGCGTGCGCTTGATGATATGAAGCAGGAGATGATCGCCATTGCATCAGCAATGGCAGGTAAAGTAGTAGCAGCTTCGATCGATACCAGTGTACAAGATGAACTGATCGAAGAGACATTAAAAGAAATTGGAGAACAGACATGGCTAAGCTAGTATCAAAGGTATATGGTGACGCCCTGTTTGAAGCTGCCCGTGACTGCGGAAAAATGGATGAGATATTCGAGGAAGTACAGAGTATCGGAGTGATCCTCGAAGAAAATGCAGAGCTTCAGAAGATTCTCGGAAATCCGAGAGTTATGCGTGAAGACAAAGAGCAGATGATCGAGACGATTTTCCGCGGACGTGTTTCAAATGAGATTGTAGAGCTGATGAAGCTGATGATCGAAAAAGGGCGCTACAGCAAGATAGATTCTGTATTTGAATATTTTATCGGACTTGTAAAAGAAGAAAAGAAAATCGGGATTGCATATATCGCTACAGCAGTAGAACTGAGCGAGGCACAGAAAGAAGCAGTCATGCAGCGGCTTCTTCAGACGACAAAATATGAATCCTTTGAGATGAATTATCAGGTAGATGCTTCTCTGATCGGCGGAATGGTGATCCGTATCGGTGACAGAGTTGTGGATACAAGTATTAAGACAAAGCTGTATGAACTGTCAAAGAGCCTGAAGAAAATTCAGGTATAGCAGTTAGAATTAGTAGAAAGAAGGTGGATTCGCTCCATGAATTTAAGACCAGAAGAAATAAGTTCTGTGATCAAAGAACAGATTGAAAGATATTCCTCTGAGCTGAACGTATCGGATGTCGGAACGGTTATTCAGGTGGCAGATGGTATTGCGCGTGTCCACGGCCTTGAAAATGCAATGCAGGGTGAACTTTTGGAGTTCCCTTCAGAAGTATACGGAATGGTTCTGAACCTGGAAGAGGACAACGTAGGTGCTGTTCTTCTGGGAGATCATAAGAATATCAATGAAGGTGATACTGTAAAGACAACCGGACGAGTTGTAGAGGTTCCGGTAGGCGACTGTATGCTTGGCCGTGTAGTTAATGCACTTGGACAGCCAATCGATGGAAAAGGACCAATCCAGGCAACCAGGCATCGTCAGATCGAGCGTGTGGCACCGGGGGTTATTTCCCGTAAGTCAGTAGATACACCGCTTCAGACAGGTATTAAAGCGATCGACTCCATGGTTCCGATCGGTCGTGGACAGAGAGAGCTGATCATCGGTGACAGACAGACCGGTAAGACAGCGATCGCGATCGATACGATCATCAACCAGAAAGGGCAGGGCGTAAAGTGTATTTATGTAGCAATCGGTCAGAAAGCTTCGACCGTAGCTTCCCTTGTTAAGACTCTGGAGACCTTTGGGGCAATGGATTATACAACTGTAGTTGTGTCAACAGCCAGTGAGCTTGCACCACTGCAGTACATCGCACCGTATTCAGGATGTGCGATGGGAGAAGAATGGATGGAGAACGGAGATGATGTACTGATCGTTTATGATGACCTGTCCAAACATGCAACTGCATACCGTACCCTTTCCTTACTTCTGAAACGTCCACCTGGACGTGAGGCTTATCCTGGAGATGTATTCTATCTGCATTCAAGACTTCTTGAAAGAGCAGCCCGTCTTTCAGATGAACTTGGCGGAGGTTCACTTACTGCACTTCCGATTATCGAGACACAGGCAGGTGACGTATCAGCATACATTCCTACCAACGTTATTTCCATCACAGACGGACAGATTTATCTGGAAACAGAGATGTTCAACTCTGGTTTCAGACCGGCCGTTAATGCCGGACTTTCTGTATCCCGTGTAGGTGGATCGGCACAGATCAAGGCGATGAAGAAGATCGCTGGTACAATCCGTATTGATCTTGCACAGTACCGTGAGCTGGCATCCTTTGCACAGTTCGGATCGGAACTGGATGCAGAGACTTCCGAACGTCTGGCACAGGGAGTCCGGATCAAAGAGATCCTGAAACAGCCTCAGTACCAGCCGATGCCGGTAGAATACCAAATTATTATCATTTATGCAGCAGTTAAGAAGCTTCTTCTTGATATTGCGGTAGAAGATATTCTGGCTTTTGAAAGCGGACTTTTTGATTATATTAAGACAAAATATCCGGAAATTCCGGAATCTATCAAGAATGACAAAGTGCTGAAAGAAGAAGTAGAAGAAGCTCTCAGAAAAGCAATCGGAGAATATAAAGAACAATTTCAGGCAAGGTAGGTGATACAAAGTGGCATCTATGAGAGATATCAAGCGTCGCCGTACCAGTGTACAGAGCACGCAGCAGATTACAAAAGCCATGAAACTTGTCTCTACCGTAAAGCTGCAGAAAGCAAGAACCCGGGCAGAAGAATCAAAGCCGTATTTTGACTGTATGTATGCAACAATGACCTCTCTGCTTGCAAAGGCAGGGAATATCAATCATCCATATCTGAAAGCAGATGATTCGAAGAAGAAAGCAGTCATTGTTGTAACATCCAATCGTGGACTGGCAGGTGGATATAACTCCAATGTAGTGAAGATGGTGACTGAAAATGAAGCCTTTACGAAGGAGAATATCCGGATCTATGCAGTTGGAGGAAAAGGACTGGAACTTCTGAAACACAAAGGATATGATATTGTCGCTGATTATTCAGAGATGATCGAAGAACCGTCCTATGATGATGCGAAGAGTATTACAAAAAGACTTCTGACAGATTTTGAAAATGGTGAGATTGGTGAGATCTATCTGATCTACACATTTTTCAAAAATACGGTAAGTCACATTCCGACGATGATCAAAGTCCTTCCGGCAGAGGTGCAGGAAGAAGCGGGAGAAGAGGATGCAAAGGCGCAGCTTACACCGATGAACTTTGAACCGGAAGCGGAAGAGGCAATCAGCCTTCTTGTTCCGAAATATATCAGCAGCATTCTGTATGGCGCGTTTGTGGAAGCAGTTGCCAGTGAGAACGGTGCACGTATGCAGGCGATGGATTCGGCAACCAGCAATGCGGAAGAGATGATAGATGATTTGGAATTGAAATATAACAGAGCACGTCAGGGTGCGATCACACAGGAACTTACCGAGATCATTGCCGGAGCAGAGGCGATCGGATAAATACAGGTTTCTGTATGTAAGGAGGAGAAAATGGCAGATAAAAATATAGGGAAGATTACCCAGGTTATCGGTGCCGTTCTTGACCTTAAGTTTTCGGAAGGATACTTGCCGGAGATCAACGATGCGGTTGAGATTACGCGCAAGGACGGAGAAAAACTTGTGGTAGAAGTTGCACAGCATCTGGGTGATGATATCGTAAGATGTATCGCCATGGGACCGACAGACGGACTGGTGCGAGGCATGGACGCCGTAGCAACCGGGGGACCGATTTCAGTTCCGGTTGGCGAAGCAACACTCGGACGTATCTTCAACGTACTGGGTGAGCCGATTGATGAAAAAGAGGCTCCGAAGGATGTTGAATACGCACCGATTCACAGAAAAGCTCCAAGCTTTGAAGAGCAGGCAACACAGACAGAGATGCTGGAGACAGGTATCAAGGTTGTTGACCTTCTGTGCCCATATCAGAAAGGTGGAAAAATCGGTCTGTTCGGTGGAGCAGGTGTAGGAAAGACCGTTCTTATCCAGGAACTGATTACCAATATTGCAACGGAGCATGGCGGCTATTCTGTATTCACTGGTGTAGGAGAACGTACCCGTGAAGGAAATGACCTTTACTATGAGATGACAGAATCCGGAGTTATCAAAAAGACAGCGATGGTATTCGGTCAGATGAATGAACCACCTGGAGCACGTATGAGAGTCGGACTTACAGGACTGACTCTTGCAGAATATTTCCGTGATAAAGGTGGAAAGGATGTACTTCTTTTCATTGATAACATTTTCCGTTTTACACAGGCAGGTTCCGAAGTATCAGCGCTTCTTGGACGTATGCCTTCAGCGGTAGGTTATCAGCCGACACTGCAGACAGAAATGGGTGCGCTGCAGGAGCGTATCACATCCACGAAGAACGGATCCATCACATCCGTGCAGGCAGTATATGTGCCAGCCGATGACCTTACTGACCCGGCTCCGGCAACAACATTTGCCCATCTGGATGCAACGACCGTACTTTCCCGTGCGATCACAGAGCTTGGTATTTACCCGGCTGTAGATCCACTGGAATCTACTTCACGTATTCTGGATCCACACATTGTCGGAGAAGAACACTATAAAGTAGCCCGTGGAGTACAGGAAATTCTTCAGAAATACAAAGAACTGCAGGATATCATTGCAATTCTTGGTATGGATGAACTTTCCGAGGAAGATAAGCTGGTCGTATCCAGAGCAAGAAAGATCCAGAGATTCCTTTCCCAGCCATTCCACGTTGCGACACAGTTTACAGGTCTGGAAGGACGTTATGTTCCAATTGGCGAGACAATTCAGGGATTTAAAGAGATCCTCGAAGGAAAGCATGATGATATTCCGGAGGGATATTTCCTGAATGCAGGTAATATCGATGACGTGCTTGCCCGTGTGAAATAGGAGGGACGTCCTATGGCAGATAAATTTAAACTTAACATTATTTCGCCGGAAAAGAAGTTTCTGGAGGGTGACTGCGAATTCCTTGAATTTGTAAGTACTGAAGGAGAACTTGGTATCTATGCAAAGCATATTCCGCTGACGACGATTCTTGAACCATGCGTGATGCGAATCCACAATGACGGGGAGATTAAGAAAGCGGCAATTCTCGGAGGATTTGTAGAAATCCTGCAGGAGAGGGTAACGGTGCTTGCAGAAGATGCACAGTGGCCGGATGAAATTGATGTGGCACGTGCCGAAGCGGCGAAGAAGCGCGCTGAGGACAGAATTGCTGCGAAGCAGGAAGGCACAGATATGCGTCGTGCAGAGGCGGCACTGAAAAGAGCAGTTGCCCGAATTGGAGCAGCTCAGTCATAAAGCATTAAAAACCGAGAATCCTTTGCTGGATTTTCGGTTTTTTTAATGAAGGAAAACTGGACAATAAGGAGGAATTTGCCTATAATAATTTTATTATATGATGATACCAGGGGCAAAAGGTCAGAAAGCTGATGCAAGCTTGCTTGCAAGAGGATTTTTGACCTCTTGACCCGCCAAAAACATGA
>ENA-OPXI01000176-OPXI01000176.1-human-gut-metagenome-genome-assembly--contig:-NODE-176-length-47888-cov-4.638680_pt1 | contig 47888 bp, 59 predicted proteins | sample MGYA00241520_ERZ502032 | MGnify/ENA primary metagenome ERZ502032 (study PRJEB25962, sample SAMEA2042106) | human gut metagenome | biome: human gut; feature: human-associated habitat; material: faeces...
ACGGCCGGTACGTGGTGGCGGAAGAGGTTCACCACAAGAAGCCTCTGGCGGAAGGCGGGACTCACGATTGGGACAACCTGATCGCTCTGTGCAAAGCCTGTCACGCAAGAATTCATGCCCAAAGAGGAGATCGATGGCACCAAAAAGTCACAAGAAAAAGTGGACTATCAGAATGATAAATCTGAAACAAAGTGATATACCCAGGGGGCGTATGAATCTCTGGAAGCCCGGAAAGCCAGAACGGGCGAGGGGTCACGCGCACAAAAAACGCGTTTTCAAAAAGGGTATTAACCCGGTGAAAATGGGGGTGTGAAAAATAGCAAAAGACGGAACCATGCGAGGGGGACTGCGGGTGGGCCAGGGCCGGAAACCCAGGGCCCTGCTGGACAAACTGCCGGACAATCCGGGAAAGCGGCCTCTCAAGGTGATGGACCTGCCGGAAGGGGCGGATCTTTCCGGAGAAGATATGCCGGAGCCCAAAGCCTACATGAAGGAAAAGCAGCGGAACGGCGGGAAGCTGGAAGCGGAAGAAATCTATCGGGAAACCTGGCTGTGGCTGAAGGCCCGGCACTGTGAGAAACTAGTGAGCCCTCAGCTGATCAGCCAGTACGCCATGGCGGTATCCCGCTGGATCCAGTGCGAACACGCCATTTCGGAATATGGCTTTCTGGCCAAGCACCCTACCACCAATGCGGCCATTGCTTCCCCGTACGTGACCATGAGCCAGAACTACATGAAGCAGGTGAACCAGATCTGGTATCAGATCTACCAGGTGGTGAAGGAAAACTGCTCCGTGGAGTTTGCCGGCAACACGCCCCAGGATGACGTGATGGAGCGGCTGCTGCGGTCGCGGAAGGTATAACAGGGACATTGACAATAAATGGTGGAAATGATAGATTTGGGGCAGCATAATTTTGATGATGCAGGAGCTGAAATGTATGGAAACAAAGGATAAGAAGCCAAAACGATATCGTTTAGTTCAAACATCAGAATTGCCCCCAGAAGAAATAAACGACGTCTGTTATGTTTATGACGGACCTATGAAATTGCCTCATTTTACTAAAGCAGAGGCTGAAAAAATGTATCAGAAGCTGTTGGAAGAGATTCTGAAAGAAAACCCAAATTTTCTTAAAGAACATCCGGAATATAAATAATCGATAAAGGCAGACCTTCGGGCCTGCTTTTTTATTGCCCTGATAGCACCGTTCAGTGCCTGCAAGGGGGCTGAGTTTGAGGAGTTGGAAGTTATGGAAAAAACAACCAAAGAGATGAAGCTCATCTCCATTGATGAGCTGATCCCCTATGTAAATAATGCCCGGACCCATTCCCCGGAACAGATCAACAAGCTCCGGGCCAGCCTCCGGGAATTCGGGTTCATCAACCCGGTGATCATCGACAGGGACAAGAACATCATCGCTGGCCATGGACGGGTGATGGCTGCCCGGGAAGAAGGCATCAAAGAAGTGCCCTGCGTCCTGGTGGACTACCTTACCGAAGCCCAGAAGAAAGCCTACATCCTGGCCGACAACCGGATGGCCCTGGATGCCGGATGGGACGAAGAAATGCTGCGGGTGGAAATCGAATCCCTCCAGGGAGCGGATTTCGATGTGAGCCTCACCGGTTTTAGCGATGATGAAATCGCCCATATCTTCGATGAAGAGACCGAAGCCAAAGAAGACGACTTCGACGTGGAAGAAGAACTCCAGAAGCCGGTGTTCTCCAAAGACGGGGACCTCTGGCAGCTGGGAAAGCACCGGGTCCTGTGCGGGGATTCCACCAAACCGGAAACTTACGCTCAGCTCCTGAATGGAGTGCAGCCAAACCTGGTTCTGACGGATCCCCCATACCTGGTGAATCTCCGGAGTACGTCTGGGAAGATCAAGAACGATGACTTGAACGACCAGGAAGGGTACGAATTCCTCAAGAAAGCATTCTCTTGTTTCCATGATGCCATGGCCCAGGACGCCTCCATCTATGTGTTCTATGCCACCATGAAGGCCCGGGTCTTTTACGATGCTTTTGAAGATGCGGGATTCAAAGTGGGCGCTGGCCTAATCTGGAAGAAGCCCAAGGCCCCCTTTATGCGCACCGACTGGAAGTTCAATATGGAACCCATTATCTTCGGGTGGCGAAAAGACGGGAAGCATAACTGGTACGGGGACCAGAAACAGAAAGCGGTCTTTGAGTTTGACGGGATCAAGAACAGCAAGGAAGATGGTTTCGGCCATCCCTCCAGTAAGCCCGTGCCCATGCTGGCCTATCTGATCAAGCTGAGCAGCCAGATCAACGGGGTGGTGCTGGACGGGTTCCTTGGATCTGCTTCCACCCTCATGGCCTGCGACCAGCTGGGCCGGATCTGCTATGGGGTGGAACTGGAACCTAAGTTCGTGGATGTGGCGGTGAAACGGTACCTGGCTTCCCATGAAACGGAGAAAGAAAGTGTGTATGTGATTCGGGACGGAAAGAAGTACACTTACCAGGAAGTGGCAGGTGCGGAAAAATAAGTACAAAAAGAGCCACATTTTGCTTGCTATTATTCTCCTTTAGAGTGATAAATAACAGTACCAAAATACCCCAAGGAGGTACTAAAAATGAAGGTTGAATACTACAGACAAGGTGCAGCGAGAAAAGAACTGGTGCAGGCCATCAGTGACATTACATGCACAAAGGCGAAATACCTGTTTCTTCCCACCCGGGCTTACCAGATCGGCAGCATTCGGGTGGAGGAGTTCGGAACTGTAGAATGTGAAGACACCGAGCTTCTTCAAAAGGTGGTGAAAGAACTGGTGAACCTGGGGATCAAGCCGGCAGAACCGGTGGACTTTTTGGAGGAAACGGCTCCGGAAGCTACGGAACCAGTGGAAACGGTAGCTGCCGAAGAATCCCCAGAGCCAGCGGAAGAACCGGAAACAGCAGGAACTCCTGAAACAGAGTCGGCCCAGAATGGTACGGAATACGCAGAAGAACCGGAAACGAATGAGGCCGATACCCTGACCATTTCCTTGCCGGACGATCTGACGGAAGAGGACTTTGCCAAACTCCAGAATCTGGTGGCTTCCAAGGTCAGCATCTTCAAAAAGGCCCTGGGGACGGACGACCTGACCATCCAACGGGCAGATGGAAAGATTTCCTTCCCCTGGTTCCATGGAGCAGACAGCGCCAGAGCACAGGCCTATGCCAAACTGGTGACGGCCCTTTGCCAACTGGCCAAGAAGTCCAAACGGATCACCGCCAAAGAGCACGAAGTCCTCAATGAAAAATACACCTTCCGGTGCTTCCTCCTGCGGCTGGGGTTCATCGGACAGGAATACAAGGAATGCCGGAAGATCCTGCTGGAAAACCTCAGGGGGTCGGCAGCCTATCGAGATGGGGTGAAAAGCAATGAGATTTCCCAATAAAGAGATGCTGGAATTCCTGAAACGCGAGTACCCTTCCGGCACCCGGGTCCGATTGATCCGGATGGACGATTCCCAGGCACCGCCTTTGGGGACGGAGGGTACCGTGACCGGTGTGGACGACATGGGGTCCCTTCTGGTGGACTGGGACAACGGATCCCACCTCAATGTGATCCATGGTGTTGATCAGGTCCAGAAACTGGAAAAATAAATAATAATTATTCTCAAAATCCCTTGCTATTATGTGCGTTTAGAGTGATATATACACATGCCAAAGAACACACAACCTTAGCGAAAGGATGACGAGAATTATGAAAACACTGCACTTCGGGATTGAAATGGAAATGACGGGGATTATGAGAGAAAAGGCTGCCAACCTGATGGCCGGCTTCTTCGGAACAGGCTGGGGGAGCCATCAAGGCGGAGCCTACGACACCTGGACCGCCACCGACGAACAGGGACGGACCTGGAAGGCCATGAGCGACTCCAGCATCCAGGCACAGAGAAAAGTGGGCGGCCGGATTGAAAGCGCCTCCACCGAGTACCGCACGGAAGTGGTGAGCCCCATCCTTTCCTACGACGACATCCCGAAGCTGCAGGAACTGGTGCGGACCCTGAGAAAAGCCGGGGCCCTGGTGAACACTTCCTGCGGGATCCACATCCATGTGGGTGCCGAGAAGTTCACCCCGAAAACCCTGCGGAACCTGGTGAACCTGATGGCCAGCAAGGAAGACATGATCTACCATGCCCTCCAGATCGACCCGATCCGGGAAGGCAGATACTGCCGGAAGACCGACGACACCTTCCTGAAGGAACTGAATAGAAAGCAGCCCAAGACCATGGAAGAGTTCGCCGATATCTGGTACCTCCAGGCACCCTTTGGCAGAGAATACCATTACAACAGCAGCCGGTACCACGGCCTCAACCTCCACGCCACCTTTACCAAAGGGACGGTAGAGTTCCGGCTTTTCAACGGCACCCTCCACGCCGGGGAGATCAAGGCATACATCCAGTTCTGCCTGGCGGTGGCCCATCAGGCCCTCACGCAGAAGAAAGCCTCCTCCAGAAAGACGGAAACGGACAACGAAAAATACGCCTTCCGGTGCTGGATGCTGCGGCTGGGGCTCATCGGAGACGAATTCAAGACCTGCCGGCTGCACATGCTGAAACACCTGGCCGGGAATTCCGCCTGGAGAAATGCCGCCTGAAGGCGGTAGCCACAGGCAGGGAATGGGGCCGCAAGGCCCTGTTTCTCTCTTGTATACTTGCTTGCTATTATCTGCGTTTAGAGTGATATATACACATGCCGAAAGGTAAAGTACACAATCACAAGGAGGAAAACAAAATGACAAAAATGGAAATGCTGGAAAGATTCTACCAACGGCACGAGGAGCTGGAAAGAAAGTTTGATGCAGCAGAAAAAGCCGGAGATACTAAGGCCATGGACGCCTGCCAGGATTCCCACCAGAATCTTCTCCAGGAAGTTCGGGTGGAAGGGGAAGCCTTCGGAGACATGATGCGGCTTTACAGCGAGATGAAACAGCAGGGCAACAGCCGGCTGGATCTTTCCGGAACCTACCGGAAGCCGGAAGAAATCATCAGGATTTTCAGGGACTTTGGTGTGAAGGAATTCACCTTCTCTTCCACCTGGTCCAGCGCCATCCAGGTTTCCTGGGCATTCACCCAGCTGGGATGCACTCTCGAAGGAATGATCGAGATTTACGGATCTGGCAGGAAATTCATGAGCAACGAATACGAAAAAGTCCCCGCCTTCCTCTTCAGCCTTTGAGGAGCGGGGAAATCCCAAAAGAAGGAGCCTGCGGGCTCCTTTTCTACTGCATATTTCAAAAGAAGGGAGGCAGCCCAATGCGGAAACTCAAAAAATACAAGCCCACCAAATTCAAAGCCAAAACGTCCACCTACAACAAGGAACTGGCAGATTATGCCGTAGCCTTCATCGAAAGTCTGTGCCACACCAAGGGAACCTGGGCCGGCCATCCTTTCGAACTGATTGACTGGCAGGAACAGATCATCCGGGACTTGTTCGGGACGGTAAAGCCCAATGGCTATCGGCAGTTCAATACAGCCTATATCGAGATTCCCAAGAAACAAGGGAAGCAGCTGGCCCTTGATACGCCGATCCCGACTCCTGATGGCTGGAAGACCATGGGAGAACTTACGGTGGGAGACCGGGTATTTGATGAAACGGGAACCCCTTGCCATATCGTGGCCAAAAGCGCGGTGGATGACACGGAACAGGCCTATCGCCTGACCTTCCGGGACGGTTCCTCCATTGTGGCCGGCGAGCGCCATTTGTGGGATGTGGAATACATTCACGGGAAACAGAAGAAAAAGGAATGGACCACAGGAGAGATCTATAAAAAGGTCAGGGCGTACAAAGAACGTTTTGCAGAAACCCCCGAAGCACGGCGATCCCTTATCCGGATCCCCGTTGCCAGACCCCTGCAAACGCTTCCCGCGCAGCTCCCCATTGATCCGTACCTTTATGGATACTGGCTGGGGAATGGATGTGCCAACAAACCCTGCATCACCATCCGGACAGAGGATGTGGAAGAAGTCCTGTCCCATATTCCTTATGAAACACATAACCGTTACCCACAGAAGTGCGGCGGGAGCGATGTAGTGTATTTTGATGAATTGCGGGACATCCTCGTACCGACCTTCCGGGATAAAAGGATCCGTCCGGAATATCTTCGGGCATCTGAGGCACAGCGCTGGCGGCTTCTCCAGGGCCTTGTGGATTCTGACGGGAGCATCGGGGACAGAAAAGCACAGAGCACCTATACCAGCACGATCAGGCAGCTTGCCCTGGATGTGCGGGAACTGCTCTGGAGTCTTGGCATCAAGAACGCCATGACGGAAGGGCCTTCCCTGCGGTATGGCAAACCCACCGGGGAAACGCTCTATGTCATCCGGTTCACTTCATTTTCTGACCAACCGACATCACAACTGAAAAGAAAAAGCAGCCGGAAGAGGGAACGTGTGAAAAAGACACGCTCCCTTTTCCATTATCTGGAGAACATCGAGCCGATGAAGGAAAAAGTCCCCATGCAGTGTATCCAGGTGGACAGCCGGAGCCATTGCTACCTTGCAGGACGGTCTTTTATACCGACCCATAACAGTGAGCTGGCTGCTGCGGTGGCCCTCCTGCTCTGCTGCGGTGACGGGGAAGAAGGGGCGGAAGTTTATGGCTGTGCGGCAGACCGGCAGCAGGCTTCCATCGTCTTTGAAGTGGCGGCGGACATGGTCCGGATGTGCCCAGCTCTCAGTAAGCGGGTGAAGATCCTGTCCTCCCAGAAACGGATGGTGTTCCGGCCCACCAACAGCTTCTACCAGGTCCTTTCCGCAGAAGCCTATTCCAAGCACGGGTTCAATATCCACGGGGTGGTGTTTGACGAGCTGCACACCCAGCCGAACCGGGAACTGTTCGATGTGATGACCAAGGGCTCCGGGGATGCCCGGATGCAGCCCCTGTACTTTCTCATTACCACAGCAGGGACGGACACCCACAGCATCTGCTACGAAGTCCATCAAAAGGCCATGGATATCCTGGAAGGGCGGAAGCATGATCCCACCTTCTACCCGGTGATCTACGGGGCTGCGGAACAGGATGACTGGACCGACCCGAAGGTGTGGAAGAAAGCCAATCCCTCCCTGGGAATCACGGTGGGAATCGACAAAGTGAAGGCCGCCTGTGAATCCGCCAAAGAGACACCCAGCGAAGAGAATGTGTTCCGTCAGCTGCGGCTGAACCAATGGGTGAAGCAGTCTGTTCGGTGGATGCCTATGGACAAGTGGGATGCCTGTGCTTTCCCGGTGCGGGAGGAAGATCTGGAAGGCCGGATCTGCTACGGCGGCCTGGACCTTTCCAGCACCACGGACATTACCGCCTTTGTACTGGTGTTCCCTCCCTTGGACGACCAGGACAAGTACTGCATTTTGCCCTACTTCTGGCTGCCGGAAGAAACCCTGCCGCTTAGGGTAAAGCGGGACCATGTGATGTATGACATCTGGGCCAAACAGGGGTTCATCCAGACAACCGAAGGAAATGTCATTCACTATGGATATATTGAAAAGTTCATCGAGAAACTGGGTGAACGGTTCAATATCCAGGAAATCGCCTTTGACCGATGGGGCGCCGTACAGATGGTCCAGAACCTGGAGGGGATGGGCTTTACGGTGGTTCCCTTCGGACAGGGATTCAAGGACATGAGCCCTCCTACCAAGGAGCTTATGAAGCTCACGCTGGAGCAGCGCATTGCTCATGGAGGGCATCCCGTCCTTCGCTGGATGATGGACAACATCTACATCCGGAGAGATCCTGCCGGAAACATCAAGGCAGATAAAGAAAAATCCACGGAAAAAATCGACGGGGCTATTGCCACCATCATGGGCCTGGACCGGGCTATCCGGTGCGGGAACAATGCTCATGAAAGTGTTTATGACTCTAGAGGGCTGTTGTTTGTATAGAAAAAGGTCCTGCTCTACGTGGGCAGGACACCTTTCTACAATTCAATTTTGCTAGTGTTCCAGTGATAAATCATTTTCTTTTCGTCTTTCCTAGGGCAAGAGAAGATTTCTCTCGAACCGACGTAGATGGCTGAGTATGCTGTCCCGACTTGGTTCGTAAAGCGATGTAATTTTCCACCGTTTCTTAAATCAATATCGTAGACTGTATGATCAGAATCTCTCGGGTTTACCGTATCTTCATATAGAAGTGTCTCTTTGGAAACAGGGAGCCCATAATAGGCTTCTATGGAACGGTTGTCATTAGTCAAGGTTTCTGCATCATATCCCGTGATTTCAACAAGCTTTCGAAGCATGGTAACATCTGGAAAACTTTTTCCGGCTTCCCATTTGTAGATAGCATCATCAGTTAGATGCAATTGATCCCCTAAATCCTTTTGTGTCAGGTTATTGTTTTCACGATAGCGTCGTATTTTTTCTCCAAATTTCATTTCACATTACCTCCTGTTAGCAAGCATAATACAAAGCTTGCACACTGTCACTAGACGCAAAATCGAGTAACTGTTGAGCAAGCAACTAGAAAACATCTAGCATTCATCTACCAATCCGACTTAAAGTCGGAATCAGAAAAAGGAGTTTCTTATGAACCTATTTTCCAAACTCTTTAAATCCAGGGACAAGCCTAAAAACAGCCTTCTGGGAGGAGGGCACTGGTTCTTTTTCGGAGGTTCTTCTTCCGGGAAGGCAGTGAATGAGCGATCCGCCATGCAGATGACGGCAGTATACGCCTGCGTTCGGGTCCTTTCAGAATCCATTGCAGGACTTCCCCTCCATCTCTTCCGGTACAACCGGGAGGGGAACGGGAAGATGCGGGATTTCAATCATCCCCTGGCCGGGCTTCTCCATGATGCCCCCAATCCGGAGATGACCAGCTTTGTGTTCCGGGAGACCCTTATGACCCACCTTCTGCTGTGGGGGAATGCCTTTGCCCAGATCATCCGAAATGGCCGGGGCCAGGTGGTGGCTCTGTATCCCCTTATGCCGGATCGGATGGAAGTGTGCCGGGATGGGGATGGGGAAATATACTACCTATACACCAAAGCCACCGATGAAAATCCAAAAATCAAAGCCTATGGCACGGTCCGGCTCCGAAAGGACAATGTGATGCATATTCCCGGCCTGGGGTTTGACGGCCTTGTAGGGTATTCTCCCATCGCCATGGCCAAGAACGCCATCGGCATGGCCATTGCCTGCGAGGAGTTCGGCGCGAAATTTTTCGCCAATGGGGCTTCTCCCAGCGGTGTCCTGGAACATCCGGGGACCATCAAGGATCCTCAGCGGGTTCGGGAAGCCTGGCAGTCCCAGTTTCGTGGCAGCAGCAATGCGGGGAAGGTGGCCGTATTGGAAGAGGGCATGAAGTATTCGCCCATTGGCATTTCCCCGGATCAGGCCCAGTTCCTGGAAACCCGGAAGTTCCAGATTGACGAGATTGCCCGAATCTTTCGGGTACCCCCTCACATGATTGGGGACCTGGAGAAATCTACCTTCTCCAACATCGAGCAGCAGTCTCTGGAATTTGTGAAATACACCCTAGGCCCCTGGGTGGCCCGGTGGGAACAGGCCATGGGCCAATCCCTCCTGACCCCGGAAGAACGGACCCGGTATGAAATCCACTTCAATGTGGATGGCCTCCTTCGGGGTGACTACGAAAGCCGGATGAACGGTTATGCTGTAGGCCGCCAGAACGGGTGGCTATCTGCCAACGATATCCGGGAACTGGAGAACATGAACCGGATCCCGGAAGAAGAGGGCGGGGATCTGTATCTCATCAACGGAAATATGACGAAACTAAAAGATGCCGGCCTGTTTGCAGGCTCTGGCAATAAGGAGGAACCCCATGAAACGTAAATTTTGGAATTGGGTGAAAAACGAAGGGGAAGACACCCGTACTCTGTATCTTACCGGAGAAATCTCCGATGAAACCTGGTTCGGAGACGAAGTAACACCAAAGATCTTCAAAGACGAACTGATGGCCGGCAGCGGGGACATTACCCTTTGGATCAATTCTCCCGGGGGCGATGTGTTTGCAGCGGCCCAGATTTATAACATGCTGATGGATTATTCTGGCCGAGTGACCGTAAAAATCGATGGCCTGGCCGCCTCTGCAGCCAGTGTCATTGCCATGGCCGGGAGCCAGGTGGAAATGTCCCCGGTGGCCATGATGATGATCCACAATCCCATCACGGTGGCCATTGGGGATAGCAAGGAGATGCAGAAAGCTATTGATATGCTCTCTGAAGTAAAAGAAAGCATTGTAAACGCCTACGAAATCAAGACCGGCCTGTCCCGGAACAAGATTTCCAGGCTGATGGATGCCGAGTCCTGGTTCAACGCCAAGAAGGCGGTGGAACTGGGGTTCGCGGATGCCATCCTTTATACCGAAGAAAAAACGGAAAATGACATCAACGTGGATGCCATGCTATTTAGCCGGGCGGCGGTGACCAATTCCCTGCTGACGAAGATGGCCATCCAATCCAAACCGAAAGAACCCATCCCTAACAAGGTCCCCGTGGACAAACTCATGAAGCGGTTGGGCCTTCTTGTGCATTAAGGAGGAATTTCCATGAATCAGATCCTGAAACTGAGAGCAGAACGAGCCAATACCTGGGAAATGGCCAAAGCCTTCCTGGAATCCCACCGGGATAAAGACGGCATGGTCTCTGCAGAAGACAGCGCTGTTTACGACCGGATGGAAGAGAAAGTGGTGGCCCTGGGGAAAGAAATCGAACGGCTGGAACGCCAGCGGAACATCGATGATGAACTCAATCAGACCATCGATACCGCACTCAAGGTCAATCCCGGTGCCGGAAGCACCAGACCGGACACCAAAACGGGTCGGGCCAGTGATGCCTACACCAAAGCCTTCTGGCAGGCCTTTCGGGGGAAAGGTAACATCCAGGAAGTGAAGGATACCCTGACCATCGGCTCAGACCCGGAAGGCGGGTACCTGGTTCCGGATGAATATGAACGGACTCTTGTGTCCGCTCTTCAGGAAGAGAACTTCTTCCGCAGCCTGGCCCATACCATCCGCACATCTTCCGGGGACCATACGATCCCTGTTGTGGCCAGCCACGGGGAAGCGGCCTGGATGGAAGAAGGCAGTGCCTATCCGGAAAGTGACGATACCTTCAGCCAGGTGAACCTGGGAGCCCATAAGCTGGGAACCGCCATCCGGGTTTCCGAAGAACTGATGAATGACAGCGTCTTTGACCTGGAAAGCTACATCACCCAGGAATTTGCCCGTCGCATCGGGACCAAGGAGGAAGAAGCCTTCCTGGTGGGCGATGGGAAACATAAGCCCCTGGGGGTGTTCCAGGGAGCAGAAGTAGGGGTAACGGCAGCCAAGACCGCCATCACCTTCGACGACATGATGGACCTGTACCACAGTCTGCGCACGCCGTACCGGAGAAATGCTTCCTGGATCCTGAATGACTCTACCGTCAAGGCCATCCGGAAACTGAAGGACAACAACGGCAACTACATCTGGCAGCCTTCTGTCCAGGTGGGCCAGCCGGACCGGATCCTTAGCCTGCCCTACCGCACGTCCAGCTTTGTGCCGGAACTGGCAGCCGGGAATAAGGCCATTGCTCTGGGAGACTATTCCTACTACTGGATTGCCGACCGTCAGGGCCGGAAGTTCAAGCGGCTTAGCGAACTCTATGCCGCCAACGGACAGATTGGATTCCTGGCCAGCGAACGGGTGGATGGCCGTTTGATCCTACCGGAAACCGTAAAAGTCCTGCAGGTCCAAGCCGGCTGATGATCACTTTAGAAGGAGGTGGAGAGCATGGCAGTGACGGGACTCATAACGATTGAAGAAGCCAAAGCCTATCTGCGGATAGACGGAAACGAGGAGGACAACCTCATTGCCCGTCTCATCGCCTCTTCTGAGCGGCTCTGCCTGGATACCCTTCGAAAGGAAGAACCGGAAGAAACGGCGGCCTTCAAAATGGCCGTCCTTTTTTCGGTGGCCTATCTCTACGAGCACAGGGAGGATGCGGATTACCACAATCTGCTCCTTACCCTGCGTTCTCTTTTGTTTGGGGAACGAAAGGAAGCATTCTAATGAAAATCGGAAAGATGGACAAACGGATCACGATGGGTATGGAGGTTTTTCCACGGAATACAAGGAAGTCGGCAGCATTTGGGCCCAGGTGCTCCAAACCAACTACGCCGAGCAGGAAGCCCAGGGAACTCCCATGAACCGGGAACAGCTGCGGCTGAAGATCCGGCCCCGCAAGGATTTGAAACGGGGATGGAGAATGCTGCTTTCTGGAGAACTGTATGAAATCGAAACCGTGGACAACACCTATCGGGACAGCACGACCCTGATCGTCCACCGGTATGAACAGGGGGTGTAGCCATGGCCGTTTTTACGGTCAAAGTTCCGGAAGGGGAACTAAGTAAGGCCATCCGGCAGATTTCTGCCTGGGATGGAAAGACCCGTCTCCGGGTGGAAGGGGCCCTGAAAAGGGGAACCAATGATGTGGCCCGGGAAGCCCGGCAGCGGGTGCCCGTACGAACGGGAAAGCTGAAGAAGTCCATCAAAACCCGGTTTTCCACGGTGAAGCTGGAAGGCCAGGTATACAGCCATGTGCCTTACGCCCATCTGGTGGAATTTGGCAGTCGGGCCCATACCGTGAAGCCCAAGAAGAAAAAGGCTCTGCGGTTTTTCCGGGGCGGGCCTGTATTTACCAAAAGAGCACGGATCCCGGCTCAGTCCGGGAAGCCCTTTTTCAAGCCGGCTTACGACTACGTGGAACCTCAGTTGATCCGAGAGGTTAAGAAAGCGATCCAAGAACCATGAAGCGATTACCCAACAACGCCATCCATAAGGCCCTGGTGGCCTTTCTCAGAGAACACACAGGGCTGGCGGTTTATGACTACGTGCCTCAGGAGGCGGTGCTGCCGTTTATCACCCTGGGGACCATGACCGTCCAGGACAAATCCACCAAAACCGAGGATATGACCCACCTTTCGGCCCACATCCATATCTACAGCAATTACAAGGGACGGTATGAAATCAACTCTCTGGCGGAAAAACTCATCAACCTGTTCGGGAGCATCCAACTGGATCTTTCCCCTGATGAATTCTATGTATCTGCCCAGGGGGTGGATTTCTACGAAACGTACCCGGAGGATGAGATGGGCTACAGCGGGGTGATCACCCTGGAAGTCCTCATCCAGAATATCCATAAGGAGGAGTAATATGGCAACTACCACTTTTCCCAGCCGGAGCGAAGCCTCCAATACGGCGACTGCCGGCAAGGATTATTTGATCTATCTGAACGCAGGAGAATCGGATACCAATCCCACCTGGCTGCTCTTAGGGGGCCAGCGGAGCGGGGATCTGTCCCGGCAGGCAGACGAAATCGATGCCAGCAGCAAAACGTCCAGCGGGTGGAAATCCACCATCCCCGGCCTGCGGAACTGGTCCCTGGACCTGGAATCCGTGTACCTGGCCGGAGACAAGGGGGCCAAATTCCTGGAAGCCTCTTTCTTTGCAGGAAAGCAGGTCCACATCAAATTCGAGTATCCGGATAAAAGCTATGTGACCGGATGGGGCTCCGTGACGGAATGCAGCCTGTCCACCCCTCATGATGACGTGGCCACTCTCTCTGGGACCATTTCCGGGGACGGGCCCTTAAGTGAACTGAAGAGTGCGGACGGAACGGTTGTCCCTACCGGTAAATAGGAGGAATCGGAAAACATGAAGAAAATCGACTTTGAAGTCTTTGGTCCCGGCCAGTATCTGTATTTCGATATCGGTCGGCTGATCCAGGTGGAAAACATCACCGGCAAAAGCGCCGGGGACATTATCCGGAACCAGGAACTGAACCTGGGAATCCTGACGGCCCTTCTTTCTATCGGCCTCCGGCAGCACGGCATCAAGAATCCCCAGTGGTACGCCACTAAGATGCAGGAACTCATCGATGAAGGCCACGAAATGGAAGAATTCGTTCAGCCGGTGGTGAAAGCCATTGCCGGGTCCGGCATTCTGGGGAAAGAAGTGTACTACGCCATCTTTCCAGAAGAAGATCCGGGGAAAGAACCGGGGAAGAGTAAGACGAAACCAAAAAACTGACGACGGGACAGGAAGAAGTCCCGTCTTTTAACGAGTGGCTGGGGTGGGCGGAAGAAGTGGCCTATGGGCTTTTGCATCTTTTGCCTGCCCAATTCTATGCCCTGACTCCCCTGGAGCTGGATCGGATGGCGGAATGCCGGGCCAGGGCAGAACAACGAAAGAAATGGGAGACTGCTTATTGGGTGGCCTGCCTGATGAGCATCCATACCCGGAAACCGATACGGACGGAAAAGCTGATGAAACCCTTCCTGCCCAGAAAAACCAGCAGCCAAATGGCAGCCGAGCGGGATGCCTTCTTCGAGGAATTCAGACGGAAAGGAGCTGACGATCGTGGCAACCATCGCTGACCTTCTGGTCAAGATCGGAGCAGATACCTCCGATCTCCGGAAAGAACTCAATGCCACCAAACGGCAGATCAAGTCCGCCTTTGGGAGCGAAGCCCTGGACGTGTCCAAGAAATCCCTGGCCGTCTTAGGAGGCATCGGGGCCGGACTGGCTGCTCTGGGTGTGGCATCGGTGAAAGCCGGCGCCAGTCTCCAGAGTACCAAGACCGCTTTCACCAATATGCTGGGGAGCGCGGAAAAAGCCCAGGACTTTCTGGGGAAAATGCAGGGATTTGCAGCCAAGACTCCTTTCGAATTTAGCCAGGTGTCCCAGGCGGCCCAGAAGTTCATCGCTTTCGGCTTTTCGGCCGAACAGGTCATTCCTACATTAACCGCGGTGGGGGATGCGGCAGCCGGCGTGGGCCTTGGAGCAGAAGGCATTAACCGGATTACCCTGGCCCTGGGGCAGATGGCGGCAAAGTCGAAAGTCCAGGCCGGTGAAATGATGCAGCTGACTGAAACAGGCATTCCGGCCTGGAAGATGCTGGCGGACCAGATCGGGGTTTCCGTACCGGAAGCCATGGACAGGGTGTCCAAAGGAGCCATTGATGCGGCAACGGGCATTACGGCTTTAGTCAGTGGTATGGAACAGTCTTTCGGGGGCATGATGGATCAGCAGAGTGAGACCATCAGCGGCACCTGGTCCACCCTCATGGATGGACTGGAACAGTCGGCGGCCCAAGTGGGCCTCCAGATTGCGGAAGCCCTAAACCTGCCGGGGATCTTCCAGTCCTTAGGGGATATGCTGACCAACTTTGTAGCCACCGTCCAGTCTTCCGGACTTACGGAAGCTCTTATGACAGCCATTCCTCCTGAATTCCAGGCAGGAATCCTCCTCATTGTGAGTACTCTCACTGGCCTTGCCATTCCGGCCATTGGGCTTTTTGTGACGAAAGTGGCTCTCATGGCCGCGCCTTTTCTGGCGGCGGTAGCAGCGGCAGCTCCTTTTATTGGGGTAGCAGCGGCAATGGCCACGGCCCTCTATGCCATCTGGAAAAGCGGGATGACCGTAGAAGATGTGCTGGGAACCATGGGCATCAAAATGGAAACGGTCACCCGGGCTGTGGATGCAGTACAGGCAATGATGAGCGCGGCGGCCCAGTCCATTATTGCCAACCTTCAGGCTCTGGAACCGGTGTTCACCTTGGTGGCTGCCGTGATGGGGGCAGCTTTCTATGCAGCCCTGCAGGTGATTGGCGGGGTAGTGAACGGAGTGCTGAGCTTCATCAGCGTCCTTAGCGAATGTGTGACCTGGATCCTGAACGCTTTTACCTATCTGGTAGAAGGCATTGGGTCCTGTATCGATGAAGTAGGAAGCATCCTGTCCGACATGGCTGGCAGCATCCTTCCCTCCTGGGCCTCTAGTGCCCTTTCTACCATTGCCAACTTTGTCAGTGAAGCCATTAGCTGGCTCTCCAGCTTGATCCAGAAAATCCTGGAAACCAACAATGCTCTGGGTTCCATGGGTGGCGAAAGCGGTGGAGAAGGTGGCGGGGGCAGTAGCACTCCTGCCAAACGGGAATTCAAGCTGCCGGACTTCAGTAATCTTCGAGGGGGAGGTGGGGATATCCCAGTTCCTTCTGGAGGTGGAGGAGGCGGCGGTGGTTCTGGTGGTGGCGGAGGGGGAGGAAGCTCCAGAGAAACAGATCAGTTGGCCAATGCCGCTATTCAGACCAGCAAAAGTATCGAAGAAGAATGGTTCCGGACCTTCCAGACCAAGAGTGCCCTGGTGGATCGTTGGTACAAGGAAGAAACGGACGAACTGGAAAAATCCCGGTCTGCCAACGAGAACTACGAACGGGATAAGAACCGTCTGGCAGAGCTATATGCCCAGAAGCGCCTGGACGCCCTTTCGGAAGAACAGGCCAAAAACCGGGAACTGATGAACAAAGCCCGGGACCTGTCTTTTGATGCCGTTACTGCCAAACTTACCCTCTATGGTTCCAAACAGGAACAGGAAGTCATGAAGATGCAGTCCGACATGGAAAAGGCCGTGGCGTCCATTGATGACAAGTACGCCAAGCTGTCCCAGGACTTTATTTCTTTGACGGCCAGTGAAAAGGCTGTATTCCTGAACGCTCTGAAGGAAAAGGGCATTGCCTATGAACAGGCCAGTGCCAATGAAATCGCCTTTGACAAACAGGCCAATTTGGAAAAGGCCGCGGCCTACAAAAGCTACCTGGAAGAGCGGAATGCCTATTTTGCCCAGGGAAAAGACATCCAGGCAGCCATTGACGAAGCCTACAACCAGAACTCTCTGGCCATGCTGCAGGAAACCCTGACGGCGGAGATGGCGCTTCGGCAAAGCAATATTGATGCAGAAAAAGCTCTGATGGATACCTACCAGGAAGCTTATATGAATGCCCATATGGGGACCCTGGAACTCATTGCGGACATGGCTTCCACCACTTTAAGTGGCCTGGAGACCGCCTTCACAGATATCCTGACAGGAGCAAAAAATGCCAAGGATGCCTTTCTGGATCTGGGGAAGGCCATGCTGAAGACCATTGCCAGCTATTTCTCCCAGATGCTCTCCGGGATGTTGGTGACGGCCCTATTCGGGGATAAATTAAACGCAGCCAGTGCAGCCAAGACTGTAGCCCAGGGGACGGCTGCAGCCGGGGCTCTGGCTCCTGCAGCCTGGCTGAAACTGGTCATCGACCCGTCTGCCGGTCCTGTGGCCACGGGCCTTCTGACCGGAGGTACGTCCGCTGCGGTAGGCATCGGCATGGCAGCTGCGGCAACCAATACGGCTGCAGGTGCGGCGCAAGGAGCCGGAAAGACTCCTCATTATGCCAAAGGCGGGTATTTCACAAGACCCCTTATTGGTGTCCTGGGGGATGCCGGTGACGAAGTGGCCCTGCCCCTAAACCGGGCCGTGTTCGACAGCATTGCTGAAGGCATTTCGAATTCCAGTGAATCTACGGATAACCGGGAAGTTGCAACGACCTTCAACAACTTCGGGGACATCAACAACGCCGCGGATCTGGAGGATCTGATGGATGGGTTCACGGAAGCTGTTCTGGCCGGACTGAGAGGTGCCTAAGATGCAATTTCCAAAGCGGAAAGAAAACGAACAAAATTTCACAATCACCAAAGATGGGGTGGAATATAAGCTCCCGGCCCATTGGAGCCTGACGGACAGCGGCAGCTACACTTTCCGGAATAAGCTCCAGTCCCGGGCCTTTGCCCATGGAAGTGATGCAGTGGGGGATGGAAAGATTGACGGCCGAACGATTCAGGTGGAATTTTCCATGGAGGGGGTTACAGAAGAAGACCACGATGAAGTGCTGAATGAAGCCTACACTTTCTTTGGCCAGACGGACTATTCTCTCATGGCCGGACGTCCAGACCGGGTGTACCATGTGGCCTGCCTGTCCAAGATCAAGCACAAGTTCGAGAACGGGTTCAAGCAGAGACGAAGCAACATTACCGTGTCCCTTCTCCTGGCAGATCCGTTCCGGTACGAAGCCCAGGAATCCAAAGTGGTCTTTCTCTTTCCCCAGGCAACGGTGCAGGCGGAAATGGTGCTCCATAACCTGGGGAGCGTGGATACCCCGCTGACTTTCCGGTTTATCCCCAAAGACCGGATGACCAACCTCACCGTCTGGCACCAGGAAGCCAAAGAAAAGTTCACCCTGACCGATGCCCTGCTGGTGGCTCCCAAGACCTCCATTGTGAACGGGAGAGAAGGAACGGTCTGGCGGGACAAGGATAACAGCATCAACGCCTTTACCGGGGCTTTCCTCCACGCCAAACCGGGAGCGAATCTCTTTCTCTACACAGGAGGAGCAGGGACGGTAGAAATTACCTATACCAACAGGTGGTTTGTATGACGATTTTCATCTTTGGACGGGGCCTCTTCGGCCGGTGGATTTTTGCAGGTCCTACCGGTGAAGGAGAAGGCAGCAATGACCGGGGCAAGGTCCATGAGTACTATCCCGGCCAGTTCGTGGTCTATGCCTACAAAAGGGACGGGACCCGGACGGCCATTTTCGGAGGGGGAAGCGAAGCCAATGCCCTGAATGAAGTAACCTTTGAAATCACAAATACTGGCTGCGGCCAGTGCCAGCTGACCTTTTACCGGCAGCCCGACAATGCTCAGCTAGATTATATGCAGCGCATCGACATCCATCTGTATGGAGACCGAAAGCCATGGTATAGCGGCTACATCATCAGTCGGCCCATTGAAGGGACGACGGACACCAAGTTCGTATATAAAGGCTACGGCTTCTATAACCGACTGGAGAATGTGATGCTCTGGAAGACCTACGAGAACACCGATGTAGGAGATATTGTCCGGGATATTGCCCGGCAGGTGGAACGGCAGACCCTGCAGGTGGTCTACAACGACAGCAAAATCCAGAGCGTAGGGTACAATCCCACCAAACTGGTCTTTGATGGAGTCACGGTGAAAGAAGCCCTGAACACCCTGGCTGACTTTGCCGTGGACTATGTGTATGGGGTGGACGAATACCGGTGCCTGTATTTTCGCCGTAGAGAAACTTCCGTCAACGAACAGGCCCGTTTGACCGTGGGAAAACACATCACGTCTTATACCCCTTCCTGGGATGTGTCCAAACTGGTGAACTGGGCCCGGATCAAGGGCGGCAGTGTGGATGACCAGGGAGAACAGTGGCTCTGCATTGTGGAAGATCAGGAAAGCCAGAACAGGTATGGAGTTCACCAGGCTGTCTGGAATCTGCCGGAAGCCTACGATGCGGCCGATGCCAAACGGTGGGGGGAAAACCAGATCCGCCAGTATAAGGGCCCCGTAAAATCTGCCAAAATTGGTGGGGTGCGGCTGGAATATCCCTATCCGGACGGGACCTTTAATGTCCGCCACATGTCTACGGACGGTCTGGCCGAGATAAGGCGTCTTGATGGGGAGGTAGATACCTATCCCATCAAAAAGATTAAATATACCTTGTCCGGGTCCAACGGCATCAAGACGGAGATGGAACTGGGAGAACCTCAGTTTTCCGTGGACCGTTATCTGTCGGAAATCGAACGCCGGTCCAAGGATATGGAGCAGTCCCAGTCTTCGGTCCTGAAGCAATGGAAAGGAGGAAGCTGATGGCCATCCATGATTATCGATTCAATCCCTTTGAAAATACCTTCGACATCAAAAAGATTTTTGACGAAACTCATGTAATCCCTACTAACAGTCCCTATACCATTCGGCTGGCGGAAGTTCCCCAAAAAACATCGCCCACCACACTGCAAGTGAAATATCAAAATGGGGTGCTCCTGACGGAAGTGTCGGAAGAACCGGCCCAGGGACAGTATTGGCCGGACTACCTGACTACGGAGCACGGCATTGAAGGGTGGAATACCGGGACACTGAAGTTTTCTGCCGCAGATGCAGGAAAAACAGTACAGGTTACCTATAACGGGATGGGAACACTGACCGATGATCGGCTCATCGATCAGGTGGAAATTGCGGTTACTTCCAGCACCCAGGCGGACAAGGATGCTCGGGTGATGGGCTTGAATTCCTGGGACGTAGAGACTGGACCTACATCGGCATCGAGCCCCCTGTCCATCAAGTCTACCTACCATATCCGGAAACACCGGGGCATCCCGGCTGGAACCTACACGCTCCGGCGCATCCTCCAGGAGCTGGTGAACCAGTCCCATACGGAAGAATACTGGAAAGAGAATTCTCAATGCAACTGCAACTGTAACTGCGATTGCAGTGATGATTCGGGAGGCGGCTAAGATGCTGGTTATTGACGAAAATAAGAACATCCAGGTGTCCCAGTACGACACCTTTTCCATCCGGTTTCGCTTTACCAACTACAAACTGACCCATGCGGACAAGGTGGTTTTTGCCATCAAGAAGACTACCAATTCCTCCGAAGTGGTCTATTCGGACAATTTCTACAATCCGGGCAATAATTTTGTAGATGTGGCAGTTCCCAAGGGAGCCCTGGATTCCTTGGAGCCTGGGGCATACATTTACGATCTGGCCATTATGAACAGCGAGACGGAACGGATCCTTACCTGCTTCTTTACGAAATCTTTCATCATCAAGGGGGTGGCCCATAATGTCTGATGCGTCCAATGTAGAAGTGACGCTGACCGTTCAGAACAATAGTGAAGTGGAAATGGGGGATGTGGTGGACGGGTACGCAGCGGATCAAGCCCGGGAATACCAGGAGAAGGCCGGGGAGTATGCGGCAGATGCCCTCAACAGCAAGAATATGGCGGAAGCCTGGGCGGAGAGTGACAGTGCTCCTGCAGGGGAAGGTACCCGTTCATCTAAAGTTTGGGCAGATACAGCCAGACAATGGGCAGAAAGCATCTCGGAACCGGACGGGATTTCCGGAGCAAGGTCCTCCAAAACCTGGTCTGAAACAGCCCGGGCCTGGGCCGAAAGTGATGCAGCACCGGATGGAGTTTCCGGGGCCAAGTCTGCCAAGACCTGGGCAACGATTTCTTCCCAAAAAGCGGCCGAAGCATTCACCAATGCCAAGGCAGCGGATACCAGTGCCAAAGCTTCTGCCAGCAGTGCGGTTGCAGCCAAGATGTCTCAGGAAGGAGCCACCACCCAGGCTACCCTGGCACGGCAAAGTGCCGAAAGTGCTGGGGAGAAGCTGGCCCAGATGCAGATTGACCTGAAAGTGAAAGCAGATGTGGACAGCCCGGTCCTTACGGGAACGCCTGTGGCACCGACCCCTGACAATAATGCCCAAAGTACCCAGATTGTCAATGTGGCCTATGTGAAGCAGAAAATTGCCGAACTGGTCAATGGCTCGGATGCTTCTCTGGATACCCTAAAGGAGCTGGCGGACGCCTTGGGAAATGACCCGAACTTCGCCACCAGCATCATGGCGGCCATTGGGAAAAAGTTGGACGCTACCGCAATGGCCCAGGCGGCTTTGACCGATGGGAAGGGAAACAACATTGCAGAGACCTATGCCACCAAGGCGGAACTGACTGGAGAAACGGCAACTCTTGCTGCCGTAGCGAAAAGTGGCAGCTATACGGATCTTTTGGATAGACCGATTATCCCGGACAAAACCAGCCAGCTTACCAACGACAGCCGGTTTGTGGCAACGGATGAAACGGGGAATGTGACCTTGACCGGTACGCTGACGGCTGCAAAAGTCTACAACGCGGTGTATAACGACTACGCAGAATTCTTTCCTCGGGGTGGCGACACCCAACGGGGCGATATCATTGCTCTGGATGAAACCACTGGGAAAGAGCAGTATGGCCGGGCAACCTCCAGCAGTCAGTGTGTGGTGGGAGTCCATACGGAAGATTTCGCTTCCATCATCGGGGGCCGGACCCTTTCTCCGGGGGACGACATCCTGAAGACCAACCTCCCCACGTATATCCCCGTAGCCCTGGCCGGCCGTGTTCCGGTCCGAATGTACGGGAAGGCCAGGAAAGGCGGATGGGTGATCCCTTCCGAAATGCCGGGAGTGGGCCGGATGGCCCTTCCGGGAGAGAGTCTTACCCAGGCGGTGGGGCAGATTGTGAAGGACGATACCGCAGAAAACGTGCGGCTGGTGAAAATCATCGTAAGGAGTGGAAGATGAAGTACTTAAGACGGAACATCAATACGGTATTCCTCATGTTGGGGAATTCCTGCAACATGAATTGTGCATACTGTCTGCAGCATCCTTTGGTGCATAAAGCCCTGACCCGGGAAGTCAATCCGGAAATTTACGACTTTCTGGAAGAAGTAATCAATGAAAATACAAGGCCACTCCATCTGCAGTTTTATGGTGGGGAGCCTCTTTTGTACTTTGGAACCATCCAGGAAGTGGTGGCTGCGGTGAAACAGCGAAAACTCCCTATGACCTTTGGAATCATCACCAATGGACGGGCACTGACGGACGAAATGGTCCGTTTTTTTAATGCCCGGAATTTCACGGTCTGTGTTTCCTGGGACGGGCCTCATGTGAAGGAAACGAGAGGGTACGATGTGTTTTCCGTGCCGGAAAGCCGGGAACGGATCCTGGCCCTGGAACATCTCTGTCTTTCTGCGGTTCTTTCCGCCAAAGCCTATCCCAGGGAAGTCCTCCAGGCTTTCCAGCAGATTTCGGAAGAGTACAGCGCCATCCATGGCTACCAAATTGCGGTGAACCTGGATGAAATCATGGATACCGGCCTTCCTAAGAAGGACCTGCTGGCTATCGACTACGGACGGGTAGCGCGGGAGATGAAGGAAATGACCCTCCGGTTCCTGGATGGCTTCGGGAAAAGGGTTCCTCTAGAAAGGTACACAGAAGAAGCTTACATCCGCCAGTTATTCCATGCTTTGAAGGAATTCTACCTGACAGGAAAAGGAAAGTGGAATCGGTATACTGCTGCCTGCGGGAATGGCCTCACGGTGCTGAATCTGGATCTCCAGGGAAATCTCTACCCTTGCCATAATACATCCCGGAAGGTTGGCACCATCCGTGATGGTTACTTTTCGTATTTGCAGCGGATCCTTGCGGAAGATCATACTCGTGAACACAGAAAAGAGTGCTTATCCTGCACGGCCCTCGCCTTTTGCCAGGGAGGCTGCAAGCTGGTGGGGGATAAGGCCCGGAAGGAATCCTACTGCAGGCTGAAGCGGGCCGTCTTTACTCCGGTCCTTATGGCCATCCAGCAGTACGGGCAGAAGCTATTGGAGAAGAACCATGGGAAAGAACGGAACCATCAATAAAACTTCTTTTACAGATACGGTTGCTCTTGGGGATACCAGCGAACTCAAAGTAAAGGCCATCCATGTGACAGAACTGCAGACAGCTCTGGAACAGCTCACTACCTATGCGGTCAACGTGGACAACTGCGGGAACTGCGTGTATTGCCAGACTTGCCAGGGCTGCCAGACCTGTCAGGGATGCCAGAGCACAAAATGTCAGTCCAGTTCCTGCCAAACCTGTCAGAGCATCAGCCAGTGCAGCTCGAGAAACTGCACCTGCCAGACAAGAGGGCAATGTGACTGCAACTGCAGTAGCGGCAACTGTAACTGTTCGGATGATTCGGGAGGAGGGCCATAATGGCAAGCCAGAACGAGATTGTGTGGAAAAAGGACCTGACGGACATCCAATCGGGTCTGGAAACCCTTGCCACAAAGACGAAAATTTCCATCGACCTTTCCTCGATGAACTATGACAAGGTGAAGAAAATCAACGTGGCAGCCCTGGAAACAGCGGTAAACAAGCTGGAGGAAGCCTTTTCGGGAAACTGTTGCCAGGCCAACTGCTGCCAGACTTGTCAGGGGTGCCAGTCTTGCCAGACATGCCAGGGATGCCAAAAATGCCAGACCTGTCAAGGGTGCCAAACCTGCCAGGGGTGCCAGAAATGCCAGTATTACATGACCCAGAACTGCAATTGCGACTGCAACTGCAATTGCTCGGATGACAGCTAAAGGAGGAACAACTTATGATCATTGCAAAAGGAAACGTAAGTACGGCGGAAGGGCCTGTGCCGGTAGAGAATCTAAAACCGGGAATGCTGGTGGTGGACCGGGGCCATCGGGCAAGGAACCTGCTGATGGTAGAACAGGTCCAGCTCCATCAGACAATCCATTTTGAACGGAACAAAGACCTGGTCCTGGCGGGGAACAGCCTTCTTTTCACCCTTACTGGGTTGCGAAGCGCCATCTCCCTCAAAGGCGTGCGGAAGGCTATGAATGGACGAATCCAGATGCTCTTTGAAGGGAGAAAGATGCAGGAGGATGTGATGAAAATCAAAAAGGAAGAAGTCACCGGCTATCGCCTGACCATCGAGGGTGGCAAGGATGTCCTGGTCAATGGGTACGATGTAGCAGACAAGGAGGAAGGGGTATGCTGAAGATCTATTACAACGAGGAATCCAATGCTGACTACCTGATCCACCTGACTCTCCGGGGCGATTACTGCAAGGCGGAATGCACCAGCAACAGCGAAAGTCGGAAGGGAGCGGATGTGATCGAGACCATGCATCCTTACAGTTCCTACGTTCTTACAGAAGGAAAGGGTTACAATGATGTAGGACAGAGAAAATATCACAACAGCAGAATGCGGTATTTCCTGTGCCCTACATAGAAACTGAGAAAGGAGGAAAAAGCCGATGGCGGTAAAGAAAATCAAGTATACTGCGCTCTATGAGCGTCTGTCCAGAGATGACGAGATGCAGGGCGAATCAAACTCCATAGTCAACCAGAAACGCTATCTGGAGGAGTATGCACAGGCTCAGGGATTTAAGAACATCCGGCATTTTACAGACGATGGATACTCCGGCACAAACTTCAAGCGTCCTGGCTTTCAGGAAATGATTGCTGCGATAGAAGCCGGTGAGATTGATGTTGTCTGCGTCAAAGACCTGTCAAGGTTTGGGCGTGACTATTTGAAAGTCGGATTTTACACTGAGATCATGTTCCCCGAAAAAGGTGTCCGCTTTATCGCCATCAACAACAGCGTAGACAGTGCCAATCCGATGGAAAACGACTTCACGCCGTTTTTGAACATCATGAATGAGTGGTACGCAAAGGACACCAGCAACAAAATACGAGCGATTTTCCGTTCCCGGATGCAGGATGGCAAGCGGTGCAGCGGCGCAATCCCCTATGGGTACAAGCGTGACCCAGAGGACAAAAACCATCTTCTGATTGATGAAGAAGCCGCAAAGGTTGTTCGCAGGATTTACCAGATGGTTATTGATGGCATGGGAAGCCAAGCCATAGCCAATCAGCTGACCGCTGATAATGTGTTGATCCCCTCTGCATATCTGGAGCAGTCCGAACATGGAGAAAGCCGTAATCACAGCTACCATGACCCCTGCCGCTGGAACTGTACCGCAGTATCCTACATTCTGGACAAACAGGAATATATGGGGCATACGGTTCTGGGCAAGACCATCTGCGAGAACTTCAAAACCAAGAAACGCCGGAAAGCAAGACCAGATGAGCTGATTATCTTTGAGAACACCCATGAACCGATTATTGATGCAGAAACATGGCATCTGGTTCAAAAACTTCGTAGAAGAACAAGACGCAAACTGGCAAACGGAAGCTATTCGCACCGCCTTTCTGGGCTGGTGTACTGTGCAGATTGTGGCAAACGCCTTTCCTATTCAAGCCCACAGTCACAGCACAGACCAGATGGAAAAACCTATGATGCAGACAGTAGTTTTCGTTGCCCCACCTACAAGTCCATGTATGGCGAATGCACCATGCACTATATCAAATCTTCCACTCTGGACAAGCTGGTTGATGAAGCTGTCCGAAAAATTGCCCGGTATATTTTGAGGAATGAACAGGCATTTTTGGAACAAGTCAGGGTGCTAACCAGTGCCGACCAGAAGCAGACGCAATCAGAGGACAAAAAAGAGCTGGTAAACATCAAAAAAAGGATTGCAGAGCTGGATAACTACATCAAGCGACTGTATGAAGGCAATGCTTCCGGTAAAATTCCTGACCGCCAGTTTGAAAAGCTCATGGCTCAATATGACAGTGAGCAACAGGAACTGGAGGAACGAGTAAAAGAGATTGAAGCGAGCATCCATGAGATTCAGCAAGAATCAGAAAATGGTCAACAGTTTGTGCGTCTGGTACAGAAGTACCGTGACCTTACAGAAATTGACCAGACCGCTCTCAATGAGTTTATTGACAAAGTAGTTGTCCACGAAGCAACCGGCGGCAGAACAGCAGACCGAAGCCAGCAAATTGATATTTACTTTAATTTCATCGGTCAGTTTATGGTGGAAGATACCGAAGAAGAACTGCTGATGCAGGAACAGGAAGCACAAAGGCTGGCTGATCTAAAAGAGCGTGAACGAAAAGACCGCAGAAACGAAACCGTCCGCAGGTACAGGCAGCGTAAAAAGGAACGGGAAGCCAAACAAGCGGAATCTGTTTCTGGATAATTCGCTGCGAGAAAGGAGTGTGATTTTCTTGTGGGTAGTTAGGTTTATTCGCAAAGACGGTAAGCCCGATGAAGAATATTTTTACCCGACTTTTTCTGATGCAGAGTATCATAGGCGTTTATTTGAGAATGATTCTTCTGACCTTTATGAAAGAATTGAAGTTGTTGAGCTGTGAAAAAATGGAGGTTACTATGCAAGACTTAAAACCGAGAATCCACGAAAACGGCATGGACTATGTGCTGGTGGGCGATTACTATGTGCCGGATTTGAAGCTGCCGGAGGAACACCGCCCCATTGGTCACTGGGGACGGCTGCACCAGTCCTATCTGAAACAGTTTCGCCCGATGGTTTACAGTGACCTGCTTTTGTCCGGCAAGCTCCACACTGTCCTTGCCGATCTGAACGAACAGGCAACGGACAGGCTGCACCTGATTATCCGCCAGATGGCAGAAGCCGAGGGTGTGACCGAAGCCATGAAAGCTGAAAATCAGATGTTATGGGTGCAGTCCATGAACTCCATCCGCAGCCGGGCTGAGGAAATCATCAAGGCAGAGTTAATCTACTGCTGAAGGGAGGTGGTGTTATGATTTTGGAAGAGATGTACAGCGGGAGGTTTTATCCATGTGAAACGGTTGTCCCTACATCGGAAGTATACCGCAAGGCGGTCAAAGCCTGTGAGAACCTGATGGAGCAGTTGTCCCAGCGGCTCAGCAAAGAGGACTATGAGCTGGTGAAGGAACTCCGGGCGCAGACAGCAATCGCCCAATGTGAAGAAAGCGAAAGCCACTTCAAATACGGCTTTTCCGCTGGGCTGATTGTTCAGCATGAAGCCTATGAACAGGTCAATGGGGAGAAATAGCCATGTTTCTGATAAAGCTGTTGGCATTGCCGCTAATAATAGCTGTGACCCTGATTCAATGGGTGGCAATCTTTCTGACTTCCTTTTCTGCTATCCTGTTTGACCTGCTGGCAGGAATTATCTTCATGATTACACTTGCCGGGCTGATGTTTGGAGTGTGTACCGGCATGGAAGCATTGAAAATGCTGGCAGTCAGCTTTGCAATCTTCATCATCCCCCAGATAGCGGAATGGCTGATTGAAAGAATTGTAGACTTAAACTACGGACTGCGTGATTTTATCAAGTCCTGACCCGACAATTTCATATCGTTCACAAAGCGACAGGTATTCCTATGGGAACTATCTGCCGCTTTTATTTTTATCAACTTCAAGGAGGACTATTTTATGAAAATGAGTATTGGCGAAAAGAAAATCCTGTTTGTCTTTGGCTGCCCCAACCGTGAAGCAACGGTGGATCGTCTGTATCAGGTGGCAGACCTGATTCCCGACCCTGCCGGAAAGAAAGTCATGGAAGCTCTGGCTGACAAGCTGGACAGCGAGGGCGTAGAAAAGTGGTATCGCTGCTTCTTCTACAATATGAAGCTGGAGATGGAAGCCTATTACCGGCACAAGGCTATTTTGAATCGCATTGTGGGCGGCAGTATGGAGGTTGACAATGACGAGATTGACGAAGATTGAGAAAGAAACCATCATCCTGTTCAACGAGGGAGAAAGCACTGCCAGCATCTACACCTACAATGCCGGGCTGAAAAAGCGGCTGGCTGCGTTCAGTAAAAAGTATCCTGACCTATGCCAGCTGGAAAAGCCAGAGCATCTGGGCGGCGTGTCCTATCTGATCGACAAGTCCCGGCTGTCCATCCGCTTGCAGCCGCCGTACAGCGAGGAACGCAGGCAGAAAGCCAGCCAGTACGCCCGGCAAAACGGTTTCAGTGGCAAGACCAAGTAATGTAACAATAAGGGTTGATTTGCGGTCAGAATGTCGGGTCTGCACCCGATGTTCTGACCGCAATATATGTGGGGGCAATGCCAGTAAAGCGATTTGAACTTCTTGTTCCAAAACGCTTGTTCGATTTGCGTATATTGAAAATGTGTCCATATAAGTCCATCGTTGTCCGCTATTTTCCCTCATTTTATTGACATTCGGGGGTTCGTATATTAGAATATATAATAGCGAAAAACAGAGTGGAGGAATTAACCTATGGATACGGAACTGTTAACTGTTTCTCAAACAGCTCAATATCTACAGCTTTCTGAAAAAACTATACGACGAATGATTGGAAATGGTAGTTTGCCAGCTTCAAAACTTGGCAATCGTACTTGGCGGATTCGTGCGTGTGATGTTGATGAATATGTGTCTAACTCTTGTCAAAATAAACCCGTATACAGCATAACAAATCTCCCAGAACTGGAACTGGAAACCCCGGAGCATCCTCGCCTGATCTCCCTGTTTTCAGGTTGTGGTGGAATGGATTTAGGGTTCAAAAAAGCAGGATTTGACATTGTGTTTGCAAATGACTTTGATGCAGATGCTCAAGCAATATACTCACTCAACTTAGGCGAAATAGATAAGCGTGATATATTATCGGTTGGTGAAGATGAAATTCCAGATGGAGATATTTTAACCGCTGGTTTTCCGTGCCAGCCTTTTTCTAATGCAGGTAATCGGAAAGGTGTCCACGACTCTCGTGGTATGCTATACAAAGAGTGTCTGCGTATAATTCAAAAAAAGATGCCGAAAGTAATTGTCTTTGAAAATGTTAAAGGTTTGCTTTCGACAAAGTATATTGATGGACGCAATTTAGCAGAAGTCATTGTTGAAGATTTGTCTAACATGAATGGCGTGGGATATAATGTCGTGCATCAGCTTGTAAATGCATCGGATTATGGTGTCCCTCAAAACCGTCAACGAGTTTTGTTTGTGGGTGTCCGCAAAGACTTGGGCATTACCTTTGAATTTCCCAAAAAGCAAACTAAAGAAAATCTGACGCTGCGTCACATTTTAGATGTGCCGCAGGAAGTAGCCAACAATGTGGATTGGGCACTTTCGCCGCAAGCACTGGACATGATTAGATTTATTCCCGAAGGTGGCTCGTGGAAAGATGTTCCATATGAACATTTAGCTCCTCGTTTCCAAAGAATCCGAGATAACATGAAAAAGTACCATTCGCCCAACTTTTACCGTCGTTTTTCAAGAGATGAGATTTGTGGAACTATGACAGCATCTGCTCAGCCGGAGAACTGTGGCATTATACATCCTACTGAAAACAGAAGGTTTACTGTACGAGAAGTTGCCCGCATTCAGACTTTCCCCGATGATTTTAACTTCTTAACAGATACAGCACGAAACATTACAGCAATGTATAAAGTCATAGGAAATGCTGTGCCGGTTATGTTGGCATACAATATCGCTTCGGCAATAATGGAGCAAGTATTTAAGAAAAACACAAGTGAAAAGTAAGGGGATAAGAGAATGGATACAGATAAAGCATATCTATTGGGGTTAATCATAGGTGGAGGTGTATTTGGAAACGCAGAAGATGTTTTCAGCATTCGCCTGCCATATAAAAAATGGGGTTCATATCTTGAAAATCCACAGCGTGCTGGAGAAATTGCAGGAGATATTCTACGCAAAGTAGGGCAAATGTTTCGGGCTGTCTATGACCTTTCTGTTCAATATGAAACCACTCCCGGAGGGACTTGGACAATTCTTTGCGAAGGCGATACAACAGCGGTAAAAAATGACCTTATGCATTATGGCATTGTGTGTGAAGGCGAGCTTCGTGGAAGTGCCGATATAAGCCAGGTTGTATCAGAATTAGTTGATGATAATCTTAAACGCCGCTTTATTGCTGGATTAGCTGATACAATCGGAAGTATGGCAAAATCACAGCGCCGTTTTACCGATGAGCATCAAATTATTTCTTTTGAAATCAAGGGCTACAACTTTAAGTTCGTATGTGATTTGTGTCGACTGTTGTACAGCATAAATTGTATTCCCGATCAGGTAAACTGGAATCATCCAAATATCCATTGCACAAACGATTCATACTACGCTCAATGGAACAAAGGCTTTAAGCTGCGAATTTTATTGGATCAATATGCTCAGTTTGGTGCATTTGCGTTTAGAACTAAAGCAGAAACATCAAATGAAAATCGTAGATTACAAAGGGAAACTCATGCTGCGGAAAGATGTGAAACGAGGGATATGCATTTCACTCCGTCCACAGTGCATCCAGCTGAAAATGATACTCGTTTGCCAGAACTGATTAGGGGTGGGCATTACATTCATTTCAGACATTTTTGTACGGTAATGGGCTGTGAACACGCTCCATACTGTAAAATCAGGGAACAGTTTGAGCATATTGGGGAACTGATTAACCCGTTCCCGATTTTGCATAAGGATAGCTACATTCAGATTGAGGAGATTATTCAAGCAGATCCCCTACTGTCGGGACGGGAATACACTTCTCTTAATGTAAATATTGGAACCCTGATAGACCAGTACAAGGAAGATAAAACAGCTTTGTTATACGGCACTACTGCGAATACTGGTTATCCAATAGCCGAAATTCTCCAAGCGGTTGCCTATGTCATTGCAAACGATGACGAACTCTCTGGCAAGCGTCCAAAAGGATATTTTCAAATTGTTGAACGCCATTCACATGATGACTCAGATTTATCGGTTGAAATAAGAAAGCCTGATCTTCTCACACCATTGGTTATTGTAGGAAACGGTCGTGGTGCTTTAATTGGTGCTCGGAATCCTAATGTTTACAAACGCTTGGTAACAAATTCGCCGGACAATGAATATAAATTGCTCGTTCGTCAAATTACTGAGGAGGACTTACGAGATGCCCGGTAAACGCAGCCGAAATGAAGTTTCGTATTATCCAGAAATCCAAACTTTTATAGAAGCTCAGCTTAAAAGTAATTTCAGAGCGAAACGCCACAAAGAACTCAGTGTTTTTTGGGGTATCGGCGAACTGAAAACCAATTTGCAAAGAATTATTTCCGAACATCCAGATAAATGTACCTGCGTTAAAAATTTTGCGAATCGAGTGCCCCCGCTAAACCTTGATATTTTTGCTTTGATCACTGATGGAACGCAATTTGAGATTTTAATTCTTGAAGTCAAGCTGATGAACAGTGCAGGGCTTAAAGAATGGTCACAACTTGTTGGATACTGCTTGGTTTCAGGCGCAAAATATGGTTTGCTGGTTAATATTGATAATGGGGCAAGTCCACGCTTAGCGCATATTCTTTCTACTGAAACCCATATTTCTGATATTCAGACCATAGTTGACGGAGAGAGTCATGAACATTGTCTTGGATTTATGCAGTGGGATAGTCTAACGCAGAATTTTGAATATAGTAATCTGGGGCTAATCAAGTCATTGTCCGAGTTAAGCAATCATTTAGCGGATGAATTTTCATCTTAAAAACATAAAAATAGTGACCAAGCCAAAGGCGATCAACCGTAAAAAGTTGGTCGCTTTTGTTTTGCCCATTATTCAGAAAGGAGCCTGATCCCATGAATGAAAAACTGGAAAAGCTGAACCGCCAGAAAACCGCAGCCGAGAAAAAGCTGATTGCCGCCCAGCACAGAGAGAAGCAGCTGGAGCATGAGCGGAAACGCCTGACACGGAGCGAGAGAACCCACCGGCTTTGTACTCGTGCAGGAATGCTGGAGAAGTTTCTGCGTGAGCCTACTTTGCTGACCGATGACGATGTGATGGAGCTGCTGACCTTCCTCTTTCACGGTGAAGCCGCACAAAGAACGCTGGACAGGCTGATTGAGGAGCGGAGAAAAACGCTGACAACGGACAGCAGTGAGAACCCCTTGTTTTAACAAGGGCGCAATTATACACCGCCTAAAGGTGGTGCAATGCGTTCTGCCGAAAGCCCCTTGCAGGGAGCTGATGATTTCCGCACAGGATAAACCCTCTGCTCCAATCATCCAGTGGAAGCTGCACTTCCCCTGCGCTGGCTAAAGCCAGCTACCCCTTTGCCCCCTGCTGTCCGAAAATCCCTGCCGGACAGGAATTTCCGAACAACAGGAATAGAACCCGATGACCTGACCGCTTGCAGCTTTGCAGACGGTCTTTTGTTTTGCCAAAGGAGATGATGAAGTGGCAAACCCTCATTTTGAAATCAAAATCACGAAGAGGAGCAAACGGCAGTCAGCTGTTGCCGGAGCCGCCTACCAGAGCGGCGAGAATCTGTTTTCCGAGTATGACCAGAAGCACAAAGACTACCGAAAAAAGGAAGGTGTGGTCTACACGGAAATCATGCTGCCGTCCCATGCCCCGCCGGAATACGCCGACCGGGAACAGCTATGGAACGCAGTGGAAGCCGTTGAAAACCAGTGGAACTCCCAGCTTGCCAGACGGTTTGTGCTGGCACTGCCCAGAGAAGTGCCGGAGGAACTGTATCCCCAGATGGTGCAGGACTACTGCAACCAGTTTTTTGTTTCCAAAGGCATGATTGTTGATTTTGCCATCCATGACCCCAAGCCACCGGGACACAATCCCCATTGTCATGTGATGCTGACCATGCGGGCAATGGACGGGCATGGAAAATGGCTTCCCAAAGCCAGAAAAGTTTATGACCTTGACGAGAACGGCGAGCGCATCCGGCTTCCATCCGGGAACTGGAAAAGCCATAAGGAGGACACCGTTGACTGGAACGAGCAGTATCATGGGCAGGAGTGGCGCACTGGCTGGGAAACAATGCAGAACCGTTATCTGGAAATGGTGAACAGCCCAGTCCGTGTCGATCTCCGTTCTTATGAAAAACAGGGGATGGACATCATCCCCACCGTCCACATGGGAGCAGCTGTCACCCAGATGGAACGCCGTGGCATCCAGACCAATATCGGCAATCTGAACCGGGACATCAAAGCAGCTAATCGCATGATGAGCGTGATCCGCAGTACCATTCAGAATCTGAGTGACTGGATCAGCGATATTCTGGAAGCCCACAAAGAGCTGCTGGCAGAGAAAAAGCCGGAAACCGCATCCCCCGACCTTATCAATCTTCTGCGAGATTATCTCAATCTGCGAAAGGCAGAACGCCGGGACTGGTCAAGATACGGTCAGCAAAAAGGTGCAACGAAAGATTTACAGTCCTTTGTCAACGCTACCAATTATCTGAAAGACCATGAGATTTTTACGCTGGAGCAGTTGGACAGTGTGCTGGAGGAAGTGAAGCAGAAATCCGGCAGCATCAGCACCGGCATGAAGAAAGCCGAGAGCCGCATGAAAGTGATTACCGGCATCCAGAACGCCGTTACCGATTGTCAGCAGCATAAAACTGTCCATGACAAGTATGTGCGAATCGGCTGGAAAACGGTGCAGTCCGTTTATGCGGAAAGCCACCGGGACGAGCTGGACGCATACAATAAGGCGTACCGTTTTTTGAAAAAGCATGGTGTTGACCTGAATGTTGATCTGGAAGCCCTGCAAGCGGAATATGAACAGCTGCAAACTTCTCATGCAGAATATACCGGGCAGCTGGCGGCAGTGCAGGAGGAATTGAAGCCGCTGAAAGAAATCCGTTACTGGGTCAACAAGGTACTCGCCCCGGAACAGGCAGAGGTCAAAAAGAAGCCAGAGCCGAAGCACTCTGTCACCGAGCAAATCAAGGACTATCAGGAGGAATCCAGAAAAAAGGACGAGCAGCACCGGCAGGAGAAAAAGCAGAATATGGAACTGTAAGGCATCTGATTTTCAAAAGAAATCGGGTGCCTTTTGTTTTGTCAGGAGGTGGAATTTTGAATGTATTTGAAGCGGTCAAACAGAATGTGACCACCAGACAGGCAGCGGAGCTGTATGGCATCCCTGTCAGCAGAAACGGCATGGCGGTCTGCCCTTTTCACAATGATAAAAACCCCAGCATGAAACTGGACAGGCGTTTTCACTGCTTTGGCTGTCAGGCTGATGGGGATGCAGTGGATTTTGTTTCCCGGCTGTTTCAGCTGCCCAGCAAGGAAGCCGCCATGAAGTTGGCTGATGATTTTGGGATTGCCTATGACAACGGGCAGAAGCCGACCGTCAAACCCCATATCCGGGAACCTACCCCAGAGCAGAAATATAGACAGGAAGAAATGCACTGCTACAAGGTCTTATGCGAATACTTCCACCTTCTCCAGAAATGGGAACAGCAATATGCCCCGCAAACGCCGGAGGATGACCTGCATCCTCTCTTTGTGGAAGCCCTGCAAAGGAAATCCTACACAGAGTATCTGTTGGATAGTTTTCTAGACGGATCGCCGGAAGAACGCCGGGAGATTGTAGCACAGCAAGGAAAAGAGGTGATGAAACTTGAGCAGCGAATTGCAGAATGGACAGCAGCCGGAACTCTGCACCGTGGAACAGGTCAGAAGCAGCCTGGAACAGACCGAGAAAGGTAAGGTATCCAATGCCGCCGCCAACTATAAAAGGGTGTTTCAGCTTGACCCTCTGCTGAAAGGAGCTATCCGAAAAAATCTGCTGACAGAACGAGTGGATATTGTGAAGCCCCTCGGCTGGTATCGGGACAGCCCGACCCTGACCGATGTGGACATCAAATATCTGCTCTTGTATTTTGAGGAAAACTATGGACTGACCATTGAGAAAAAGATACAGGATGCCGTGATGGTGATTGCCAACGAAAACCGCTATCACCCTGTCCGGGATTTTCTCAATGCTTTGCAGTGGGACGGTACGGAGCGCATCCGCTATTGTCTGCACCGGTTTCTGGGAGCTGATGCCGATGATTACACCTGTGAAGCCATGCGGTTGTTCCTGCTGGGAGCAATCTCACGGGCGTTCCGTCCCGGCTGTAAATTTGAAATCATGCTTTGTCTGGTGGGCGGTCAGGGAGCTGGAAAGTCCTCGTTCTTTCGGCTGCTGGCAGTTCAGGATGACTGGTTTTCCGATGACCTGAAAAAGCTGGACGATGAAAATGTGTACCGCAAGATGCAGGGACACTGGCTGATCGAGATGTCGGAGATGATTGCCACCGCCAATGCCAAGAGCATTGAGGAAATCAAATCCTTTCTCAGCCGCCAGAAGGAAACCTATAAAGTGCCATACGAAACCCACCCGGCTGACCGAAAACGGCAGTGTGTGTTCTGCGGCACTTCCAACACGCTGGACTTCCTGCCCCTTGACCGCACCGGCAACCGCCGTTTTGTGCCGGTCATGGTACATCCAGAGCTGGCAGAAATCCACATTCTGGACGATGAACCGGCAGCAAGGGAGTATCTCAAACAGGTCTGGGCAGAAGCAATGGAGATTTACCGCAGCGGAAACTTCAAGCTCAGGTTCAGCCCGGCAATGAACGAGTATCTGAAAGTCCACCAGCGTGACTTCATGCCGGAGGATACCAAAGCCGGACAAATCATCGAGTATCTGGAAAAGTGTTCGGATAACATGGTCTGCTCCAAGCAGCTGTTCCGGGAAGCCCTGGGACACAGCTTTGACGAGCCGAAGCAATGGGAAATCCGGGAGATCAACGACATTATGAACAACAGCGTGACCGGCTGGAGAGCATTTTCCAATCCCCGGTACTTCCGCAGTCCCTATGGGCGGCAGAAAGGCTGGGAGCGCATCCAGCCCGACAACGGAGGCGGAGATTTTCAGGAATTAACGCCGGAGGAAGTGGAGCAGCTGGAACTTCCCCCTGAGTGGCTAAAGTAAAAAATCAGTGCCGGTTGCCGTTTTGTTGTCGAGCCGGTTGTCGGTCTGGTTGTCGGGCGAAAGTCTGAAAACCCCTGATTTGATGGGCATTTTCTCTCCCCTGACAACCATGACAACCGACTTTTATAAAAAAAGAAGAAAAAGAAAATAGAGCATCTGCCCGACAGAGTTTTAAGGTTTTCTGATGTCCGTTGTCAGGACTTCGTTGTCAGCCTTTCCTTTGTCGGGCTTTTTTACAGGAGGTGTCGCACATGGAACAGGCAACAGCCAAAGCGAAAGCAGTACAGACAGCGGAGCACACACCCGCAACCATGGTGAGAAAAATTGGCAAGACAACCTACAAGGTGTGCATCCATTTTAGCCAAACAAGCAAGGAAACGATGGAGGATAAGTTGCTGCGTTTAATCAAAAATGACATCCGAAACGGAGCATGAAACACTCGAAAAGTCCTATCGCCACAGGCTTTTCCAGCGGTCACAAAGAATTTTCAAATAAATGCACATTCTGTCTTGACGAAATGCTTCCGAACGGGACCGTGAAACTGTTCCGCCGTCCCATGGCCTCGGACTACCGGTTCCTTGACCTTAACCGGCTGGGAGTATCCATCAAGCTGGACTTTGCCGTCCTGACCCAGCTTTATGGAAATACCACCATCCTCGATATCGATACGGGCATCATGGCGGAAGGCCAGCGGGATATTGTGGTGCGGATGTTCAATGGGCAGAAGGAAAACCTGACCCTTGACACGGACCAGGAATATGAACTGTTACCCTTTAACACCAGCGACTTGATCCTGGGGGATCATCCCAGGATGAAACTCTGGGACAGCTACAGCCTTTCCGCTGGGGACCGGGAACTGATGGCCAACCGGAAAGGATACCTGATTGATGGAGATCCGGAAGAACCCTTCACCCCGGAAGGTGATAAGGATTATATCGATTTTACCATCCAAAAGTACAAAGGAGATTTCTCTACGAAGGAGAAGCTAACCCGGGATATTGATGACGAAGAAGTCTTTGTAGAATCTTCTGCCGGCCTTGTGAACAACAGACGGGTAAGGCTTGTAAAGGGAACGGGCAGTTTCCGCCTGTATCCCTTTGGGTACGAAGGCCCGGTGAAGATTAAGCTGGGGAGAAAGTGGTACGAGGTGTGGAACGACTATCTGGTATTTGTTGGAAGGCAGGGGTAATATGCAAAAAAACAAGATGGATTTGCCGACACAGGTTCAAATCACCCTTTATTTAGGTAGCCAGTGCAATCTCCACTGTGCCTACTGCCACCGGGAGGCTTCGGATGGGGAAGGGGGCATTTCGGAAGAATTCCTGGCGGAACTAAAAGAGAATCCTCCTGGATCCATCAAGTTCATGGGAGGGGAACCTTTGCTTTACATGAAAGAGGTCCGAAAGGTGGTGGGGGCTGTACCAACGGCCAAGTTTTCAGTCAGCACCAACGGCATCGGCATCGAAAAGCACCTGGACTACTTCCGGGAACACCATTTCCAGATTTGCATCAGCTACGATGGAGCAGAAAAGGACCTGCGGGGCTATGACCCCTTTACTGCTCTTTTGGAGTATCCGGATCTGGCGGTTTCCACTACCCTGTACCACGGGAATACGGATATGGGAGCCATCATGGAGCGCTTTCGGGAGAAAGAGAAGGTCATCGGACGGAACCTGTCCTTCTTCCCGCATCTCATGCATGTAACCAACGAGACCAACCGGAAGTATGCTCTGACCCGGGAGGACTATGATTCCATCCTGGAACAGTACAAGAAGTATGTGGGGTTGTATCTGTCCCGGTTCCGGAGGTTCGGCATCCGGGACAAGCGGTATGAAGGACTTTACCAAACCCTGGAACGGCGCAGGGAGGTTCAGTACATTTACGGAGAAACCTACTGCAGCAACCGGACCATCCGGAAGGTGGATGCCAAAGGACGGCAGTATCCGTGTCTTTATATCCGCCGCCAGGGGCTTTCCGATAACTGGTTGAAGGAACAGCAGGATCTCCTGGATGCCTTGAGTCCCGAATGCCGCCAGTGCTCTGTTTACGGCATGTGCGGCGGGGCCTGTATCGTCAGCCAGGAGCATGCTCAGGAGTGCCGGTTCTACAAGGCCCTCTATACCTGGTTCCAAAAGGAAGTGACCCGACCATGAACTCGATTTATATCTTCCCTGAGGCCATCCATACGGAAGATACCATTTCTCTGGACCTGGAAGAAAATGGATTGCGCTTTTTCTGTAATAACAAACGAGTGGTTATTGATCTTGCTGCATTGCGGAGCGGGTCATCCACGGTGATTCTGAAAAATCCCATCACCGGGACCGTCTACCCGCTGTTTAACTTCCGGGAAATCCTCCAGGTGATGGATCTGGGGCCCCAGGAGCTGCTCCAGACCCTTCGCATCAACGGCTATGTGCAGATCGACAAGTCCGGGAAGGATACCTTCATCAAAGTGTTTCTGCCCAATGGGCAACCTGAATTAAAGAGTCGGACTCATGACTTTTCCCGGTTTCCCCATGTGGCCATGGCCGATCTCCATAAGCTGGACCGGGCTTTCAGTTGGTCCGCGCATACGGGGAAGGTCCAAATCCATTATGGCCGGATTGAGGGATCCCTGGTGTTTGACCGCTCAACCTTTTGGAAGGAGCCGGTTTATGTGAGCCATGCCGGACAGAGCCAGGAGCTGACCGAGGGGGAAAACTGGTTTTCCTTCGTTTGGAGTCCTTCGGAAGATGTGTACTGTGGGCCTCAATGTGGACGGTACAAAGGGCGGGCACTCCATATTTCAGGTTTCCAGCGGTAAAAGAAAGGAGGGGCAACATGGATTTTATCAGCTACACCTTTGTGAACGCAGTGATCAGTGCCCTGGCCGTATTCGGGTGCTGGCTGATCCTGCGCCCTCAGAAAATCGAGAATCGGGCGCTCCACAAGAGTATCGACAATAATACCAAGGCCCTGGAGGACCTGACCGGTCTGATCAACGAAATGCGAGTGGCCCAGGCAAGTGTGGAGACGAACATTACCAATCTCTGGCACCGGTACAAAGATCTGAAGGGAGAAGTGGACAGAATCCATGACCACAATCGGGATCTGGGGAATCCGCCATGTTCGAAAAAGTAAGAGGGTGGCTCAAGAAGAGCCTTGGGACTGTAAAGAAGCGCCTGAACCAGTTCCAGCAGCCGATTAAATGGATCGTCATAGGGTATCTTGTGACGGTTTTTTTGTTTGTAGTTTCCTATTACGGATTCTGGATGTATCTGGCCGTGATGGGAAAAATCCAGCTGCCGGACCTATTGGCAATGATACGGGAACTAGTGGGGCCTGCCATGGTAGGCTTTGTCACCTTCATTGCAGGCTGTTTCGTGGATCTTGATGGAAATGGAGTCCCGGATCATTTTGAAAAGGAGAAGGATAAGAAATGAAGATTTTTATTAATCCTGGGCATATGCCCGGTGTGGACAGTGGGGCCGTCAATGAAACTTATGGAGTCACCGAAGCGGATATCGTAAAAGAAATCGGAGCCGGAGTCCAACAGTACCTGAACCGGGTGGGCTATGACTGTATGCTGGTCCAGTCCGACAATCTTTGCGGGGAATCTCCCAACTATACCAATATTTGTGCCAGCGCAAATGGGTGGAAGGCAGATCTCTTTCTTTCCCATCCACTGCAATGCGGCCGCGGAAGAAGCCCAGGGGACGGAAACTCTGGTGTACAGCAGGGACAGTGAAGGAGCCTGCGCCCTGGCAGAATGCATCCAGAACCAGATTGTCCAGAGCCTGAGCACCGTGGACCGGGGTGTGAAGGAACGGCCGGGGCTGGCGGTGCTTCGGGAAACGGATATGCCGGCGGTTCTTGTGGAAACGGCGTTCATCACCAACGAAGAGGATGTGCAGCTCCTGATGAATCAGAAGGACGACTTTGCCCGTGCCATTGCCCGCGGGGTGACGGATTATGTGGCCCGGAAAGGATGAGAGACCATGGACATGTGGCGGATCAGCGATGAATTTCTCTTAGGCTATCTTTTGGGCATCTTGACCGGGGTGCTCCTGTTCACCTTGGTCATCTGAAGAAAGAGGGTGGGGATGATTGAGAAAAAGCGTCTGGGTCTTGCTGCTTTGTTTGTTATTCTCCTTTCCGCAGGTGTCCTGGGCCTCTACGTATACCATAACAGAAGAGGAACTGACCCAGTTGGAGCAGAATATCAGCGAGCTGCAGACCATCAACAACAGATTACAGAAGGAATCCAGTCAGCAGAAGAAACGCATGAAGGAATTGGAGACGCAATTGACCGCAGCACAGACCGAATTACAGAAAGCCAGGGAACAGTCCAATCGGCTCGGGAGTCAATTGAAAGATCTGGAGAGGACCTCGATCAGGCAGGAAGAATCCTTGCGGATTGCCAACGAATCCTTAGCCGCATACGAGAAAGAAAACAATAGAACACAGAAACGGCTGAAGGCACAGCGGAATTTGGCTTATGGAATAGGTACGGTTTTGCTGGTGGCTTTGGTGCGGAAATGAATAGAGCCATGGTGGGAATTCCTGCCATGGCTCTTTTTTGCGTTATGGGTACTTATTCCTGCCATTCTTGTCCTGCTACTCTTAGAAACGAAATTTTAGGAGGAAACTGATCATGAAAGAACAAAGCCAAAAGCTGCCATTGAACCAGCGGTTTACGTTGACCCTGAAAGAAGCCAGCCAGTATTTCCATATTGGGGAAAAAAAACTTCGGAGAATGGCTGCCGAAGACCCTGGTTCCGGGTTTCTGCTGCATAATGGACGGAAAGTACTCATCATCCGGGAAGAATTTGAACAATTCCTTCGCCAGACTTCGTGTATTTGATAGAAGTTGACTTATTTTGTCTTCAGAGTGATGTATAGGATGCCAAAAGAAACGAAAGGGGAAAAGCAATGAAAAAACGTATGACAGGCCGGATCCGAAGAGATAAGAAAAGACGGATCCTACGGCCGGGAGAGTCTGTTCGGATTGATGGTAAGTACCAATTTAAATACATGGTGGATGGCAAACCCAAATTCTTTTACAGCTGGAAACTAGAGCCTACGGACCCATTGCCCCCAGGAAGAAAGCCTTGCCGGTCCCTTCGGGAGATGGAAGACAGCCTGGAGGTCCGCCTGGTGATCTGCCCCAATGCCAACAGCGATTCCATGACCGTCCTGGAACTGGTCCAGCGCTATCTGCTTCTCAAAAAGAGTGTGAAACCAAACACATTGACCAATTACCGGTTTGTGGTCAATGCCCTAAAGAAAGAGCCCTTTTCCCAGAAGGCTATTGGGAAGGTGAAAATGTCCGATGCCAAATTATGGTTGGTCAAGTTACAGTCAGAAGGAAAGAGCTACAGTTCCATCCACAGCATCCGGGGTGTGGTGCGGCCCGCCTTCCAAATGGCCGTAGATGATGAAATCTTGTGGAGAAATCCCTTTAACTTCGAACTGAAAGAAGTCCTGATCAACGACAGCGTAAGGCGGGAGGCTCTTTCAAAAAGAGATATGCGGATTTTTCTGGATTTCATTAAAAACGACTCCCACTACAAGAGATATTATGAAGGAATCTTCATCCTGTTCCATACGGGGTTGCGGGTATCAGAATTCTGCGGACTGACGGTGAACGATATCGACCTGGAAAAAAGGACGATCAACGTGGACAAGCAGCTCCAAAAGGGGAATGGAAAATATTACATTCTTTCTACAAAAACCAAAGCGGGGGCCAGGTTGCTGCCCATGACCGATGAGGTCTACCAATGCTTTGCGACCATCCTGGAGCGGAGAAGACCGCCGAAGGTAGAACCCATCATCGATGGGGTGGGGAAATTCCTTTTTTATGATGTGAATGGACATCCAACAGTAGCCTTGCACTGGGAACATTACTTCAAACTTATCGTGCGGAAACACAACAGCATCTATAAATATCAGCTTCCCAGGATTACGCCCCATGTTTGTCGCCATACCTACTGCACCAATATGGCCCTCTCCGGGGTCAGTGCCAAGACACTCCAGTACCTGATGGGGCACAGCGACATTTCCATCACCCTGAATGTGTACACCCACATCAAGTTCGATGACGCCCAGAAAGAAGTGGCACTCATCCAGGCCCGGCAGCAGAAGGAGATGGAAAACGTACGGAAAGAACTGGAGCAGGTGGGAGAGATCCAACCTAAAATCATCCCGTTCCGGAGCAAAGCGTGATGGAAAAGAAAGACCCGCAGTCAAAAGATTGCGGGTCTATTTGTAATATAATCGTAATTGTCAAATATTTGTGCTAAAATATAACAGATAAGAAATATGGAGAAGTGAAAGAGAGTAGAGAATCTGTTTTTTATTTATTCAGGAAGGAGTTTTAATATGAAAAGAATTTCACAAATTATCTTTGCAGTAATAATATCTATGACTTCAATAGCTTGCGCAGCAAGCTATAAACCATCTCAACATATTCATTTGTTTTATAAAGTGGATGATAATGTTTTGCTTTGCCAAAATAAAGAAGGAGATACCGTAAAGAGCAAAGCTGAGTGGGAAAGAGAAATAAGAGAAATATATAAAAATCGCTTTATCGTAGATAAAGTTAGCCAGCTTCCTATGAAGCCCGAACTCTCTGCTACGGATTATTTGCAAAAGGTAAAACCTGGACAGACTCCATTTATAGTGATGGCTTCGTTTCAAAATTACCATGGTGAACATTTTAATACTCTTAGAGGATACGAGTCGACTAAAGAACCAACTATTATTGATTTAGCAGAATTTATGGTAGATAAAGATACACAAAAAATTTATGGAAATTATTATAAACCACTAAAAACAGATACTGAACCAATAGTCCTGCCATTTGGATTTGCAATTGATAATCCTAGAAAATTTAATAAAAACTATCTTTATCAGTTATTAGAGAGTGTTTGTAATGAAAATACTGTAAAAAAAGATAGTTTTGGAAACTTGGAAGTTGAACATAATATAGGAATTTTTAAAGGTGACTTTAAAACCTGTTATGAGAGAGAAGAAACTAAAATAAAAGATTTACCTGACTTGGGCTTTTTCTTTACTGGGGAACAAGATGTCTATGTAAAAAACGTAACCGAAGGCGGTCCCTACGAAAAAGCCGGTGGAATGAAAAACGATGATATTTCCAAGGTTGATGGGATACAAATTAAAAGTTCAACTCAGTTGCAACAAGTGATAAATTCTCATAAACCTGGTGATTCTATTACAATGGAAATAGTTAGAGCAGGAAGACCGTATATTTTGAACGTAGTTGCAAGACAAGGCAACTGGAAAATGTACAGCCCTTCAAGAATCTAAAAATTAAAGTTAAAAGATTAGGAAAGGGCAAGGAAGATATTTCCATAACTATTCTCTTGAATTTAAGGATTTTAACCAAAGATATCAACAGGGCATTTTGATGATATAAAATACCATATGAAGCCTAAAAATAGCAAGCCCTCTGGATCAGCAGAGGGCTTTTCTTATCCTTAAAAGAGTATTATCATACAAGCAAAAACAAATTCAAAATACATTTTTTGCTATAATAGCAGAGAAAAATTCACCCCAGAAAAATTTCGGTAGTAGGAAAAACCCGTTTTACTACCATTTTTACTACTACAACGGGGAAAGTTGTGCCGTTTTTTGCAAAATTATGTCCTTTTCTCCGTGAACAGGTGAAACGGGCAAAACCGCATTAACTCGGCATATTTCGGCATAGAAGGGAGTTTCGTGTCCATGATCAAAATACTATTTATCTGCCACGGTAATATCTGTCGTTCGCCAATGGCAGAATTTTTGCTGAAGGACATGATCAAAAAAGAAGGGCTTGCGGACAGGTTTGTGATTGCATCGGCAGGTACAAGCAGGGAAGAAATAGGTAATCCTGTGCATCAGGGAACACGTAAAAAACTGGCGCAGGATCATATCAGTGCGGCGGGTAAATATGCTGTGCAGCTTACCAAAGAAGATTATGAAAAATATGATCTTATTTTGGGTATGGATCGTGCCAATATCAGTAATATTCTGCGGATCATAGGCAGTGACCCGCAGGAAAAGGTGCATCGTCTGCTGGATTTTACCGAGTTGCCGCGTGACATTGCTGATCCCTGGTATACTGGTGATTTTGAAATTACGTATGCGGAGATCAAAGCGGGATGCGCAGCATTGCTGAAGCACTTGCGCCGATTTTAAAAAGTTAAAGGCTCCCGAATTTTCGGGAGCCTTTTGTTTTTTTAGTTAAACATTCTGGGGCAGACAGTCTTTGATAAAATCACTGACTGTTTGATTGAATTTTTCTGCTTCTTCATAAAAGAGCATATGACCGCTTTCTGTAAAAGCTACAAATTTACCATTGGGGATTAGAGACGTCAGGTAAGTGCCCTGCTTGATTCCCCAGGCAAAAACAGGTCCGTCGGCGTTGACGACCAGCGTGGGAACAGTTATTGTTGGCAGAACGTTAGTGAAATCTGTTGCAATATAGTCGCTGTAGATGGCTGCTGAGAGCCAGGGCGGCAGCTTGCGGAATTCTTCAATTACCCAGTCTGTGCCGGCTGGTCGTTTGCCGTCTTTAAAAATTGCGTTTGCAAAAAATTCAAAATATTCTTCCCGTTCGTTGACCAATCGGTTGACCTGTGCATTGAACCCTTCCATATTGTAGTTGCGCAAACCCTGACTGTTCCATTCTTCAGGACTGAAAGGGAATGGCGTCATATCTATCAGCCCCAGACCGATCAGATTGCTGTCGGTTTTATATTGCTGCCAATAGGAAAGCACTGTAGGTCCGCCTAAAGACCAGCCCATGAGGATAAAATTTTTCAGACCCAGAAATTCAGAAAGTTCGCGGATATCCTGTGCGTAACGGGCAACGATTTGGCCCTGCAGACCTTTGGAGGATTTGCCGTGCCCGCGGTTATCCATAACTATTACCTGAAAGTGCTTGGAAAGTTCTGGAATATTGTGCTGCCAAAATCTGGAAGAACACTGCCAGCCATGTACAAGAAAAAGTGGCTGACCTTTACCATGAACTTCATAATAAAGATGCGCCTGGTCTGAGGTAGTAAAAAAGCCGTTCGTCTGTGTCATAATATCACACTCCTTTTCTTTATTATAACTCTTTTCCTGCTTGATAGATGCTGTTTTATTTGTGAAATAAAAATGCGCAGTTAAAAAAACTGCGCATAAATTTGAAAATGGATTATTTAGTTTGTGCTGGAACCAGAAGTTTCCAAAGCAATCCTAATAAAGCGCCACAGACTGAAGGTACGATCCAGCCGAAGCCGTCGGCATAAAGGGGGATTGTGTTGCCAAGTATGGTTTCTAAGGCTGAAAGTTTGATACCTGCTGCCTTTAGTCCATCCAGCAGGGCAAAAATAGTTGTAAAGAACAGGCAGCAGCGATAAACTCGCTTATCGCCATGGAAAAGCTTAGAGGTTACTCCCAGCAGAACTAAAGCAATAATAATCGGATAAAGGGCGCAGAGAATAGGTATCGAAAAAGAGATGATATTAGTCAGACCAACGTTGGAAACAGCAAAGCTGAAAACACAGATTGCCACTACAAACCTCTGGTATTGAACCTGTTCGTGTGTTACTTTGGTAAAATAAGAGGCTGCAGAAGCTGTCAGGCCAATACTTGTGGTCAGACAGGCAAAAAAGATCATTAGACATAAAACAACATTGCCGGCCGCACCAAGATAATAGTTGGCGATATCAGCTAAAGCTACACCGCCGTTAGGAGAAATTCCCAGAATGCTGACGCTGGTAGCGCCGGTATAAGCCAATGCTACATAAATAAGAGCTAGGAAAAATGCTGCGATCAAACCGGAGTAGACACAGATTTTTGTCAGCAGACGGTCATCGGTGATACCCTTGAGTTTAATGGCATTGATGACGGTTGCGCCGAAGAGAAGCGTCGCCAGAAGATCCATTGTGTTATAACCATCCTGAAAGCCGCTGAGAAAAGGAAGGTTTATATAACTGCCTGTTGCCGGCTGCATAGGACCCATTGGAGCAAGCAGAACGTTGATGATAAGTACAGCCAGACTTAATAGCAGCATTGGCGTTAAAACTTTTCCAAGCCAGTCTACCAGTTTAGATGGATTTATAGATAAGACATAGGTTACGATGAAAAAGAAAAGCGAATAAATAGCCAAACCTGCGGTATAGTAGTCTTCAGGGACAAAAGGTCTGATACCGACGTCATAAGACACCGCACCTGTACGAGGAATCGCGAACAACGGGCCGATCGTCAGTACTGCCAGCATAACTATGATTTTGGCAAAGTTCGGATGAACAGGATCTGCCAGGGCATTGGGGTTATCGTTTTTAGTTAGTGCCATAGCAATAATACCCAAAAGCGGCATACCTACGCCGGTAACGCAGAAGCCAATCGCAGCTGACCAGAAATGGTCGCCTGCGGCTTGGCCTAATGCCGGTGGAAAGATTAGATTACCGGCACCGAAAAAGGACGAAAAGAGCATCAACCCTACTGGTAAGATTTCCCAAAACGTCAGGTTCTGTTTCATAAAAAGTCTCCCATCGTGAATAGATATAAAATTCTGATAATTCTACTATTAAGTAAAGGCTGCCCTCAGGCAGCCTTTAAATTACTGGATGATGAGGCGGAAATACTTCTTTTTACCCTTACGGATAAGCAGGCTTTTTTCTGCATCAAACATTGAAGGCGCAAAGCTTGCCTCAGGATTGGACACTGTATTTTCGCCAATATAAAGTCCGCCTTGCTGGATCATTTGCCGGGCTTCACGTTTACTGCTGAATATTTTACCTGCGGTCAAAACATCAATTATTTTACCTTCTGCATCAGCAGCAGTGATTTCAATAGTCGGGACATCGGTAAGTGCGCCGCCTCCTCCAAACAGTGCTTCAGCAGCCTGTTGTGCTTTTTCAGCTTCAGCTTCTCCGTGTACCAGCTTTGTTACCTCATAAGCCAGAACTTTTTTTGCTTCGTTGATTTCAGCATCCTGCAGGGAGCTTAAGCGGCGTACTTCTTCCATAGGCAGGAAGGTAAGCAGTGACAGGCAGTTTTCAACGTCGCTGTCGTCGATATTACGCCAGTATTGGTAGAAATCATATGGTGAAGTCTTTTCTGGATCGAGCCACAGGGCTCCTTTTTCTGTTTTGCCCATTTTGCGTCCATCGCTTGTTGTAAGTAATTTACAGGTCATGCAGTATGCTGGTTTCTGTTCTTTGCGGCGAATCAGTTCAACGCCGGCCAGCATATTGGACCATTGGTCATCACCGCCGAGCTGCATGATACAGCCGTGTTTTTTAAACAGCTGCAGGAAGTCATAAGACTGCATGATCATATAGTTGAATTCGAAGAAAGACAGGCCTTTTTCCAAACGTTTTTTAAAGCATTCCGCTGTCAGCATACGGTTTACTGAGAAATGTACACCGACATCGCGCAGCAGTTCGATATAATTCAGTTCAAGCAGCCAGTCGGCGTTGTTGACCATAATAGCCTGGCCTTCAGAAAAATCGATAAAGCGTGCCATCTGTTTTTTAAAGCAGGCTATGTTATGAGAGATAAATTCAGGAGTCAGCATTTTACGCATATCGTCTTTGCCGCTGGGGTCGCCAACCATACCGGTCCCGCCTCCTAAAAGACAGATTGGACGATGTCCGGCACGCTGCATATGGCTCATAACCATCAAAGCAATAAAATGACCTACATGCAGGCTGTCGGCTGTGGGGTCGAAACCAATATAAAAAGTGATTTTTTCCTTTTCCAGCAGCTCTTTGATCTCATCTTCGTGGGAGAGTTGCTTTAAAAAACCACGTTCCTTTAATACGTCATAAACGGACATGAAATAACCTCCTAATATTACTGGAAACTTCCTCGTGATAAAGTGAAGAAGCAAATCTTCTAAACATTATACAACGAATGGGCTGGTTTCGCAAATAAGAAAAGACGCTTCCTGAAAGAAGCGCCTTTGATGCACAAAAATGAATTGTTTTTATAATTGCGAAGTACAGTGCGGGCAACGGGTCGCATCGTCAGCGATTGCAGTTTTGCAGAAGGGGCATAAACGCGGTTCTGGAGCCGGAGCCGGCGGAGGCGTAAGCCTGTTGAT
>ENA-OPXI01000195-OPXI01000195.1-human-gut-metagenome-genome-assembly--contig:-NODE-195-length-45280-cov-9.337955_pt1 | contig 45280 bp, 36 predicted proteins | sample MGYA00241520_ERZ502032 | MGnify/ENA primary metagenome ERZ502032 (study PRJEB25962, sample SAMEA2042106) | human gut metagenome | biome: human gut; feature: human-associated habitat; material: faeces...
TCTTTGCTACTACGCCTGCACCTACTGTACGGCCACCTTCACGAATTGCAAATCTCTGTCCTTCTTCCATTGCAATTGGGGTAATAAGCTGTACGCTCATTTCAATGTTATCTCCCGGCATGCACATTTCGGTTCCTTCCGGCAATCCGATGTTTCCGGTTACGTCTGTCGTTCTAAAGAAGAACTGTGGACGATATCCATTGAAGAACGGTGTATGACGGCCGCCTTCTTCCTTAGTCAATACATATACCTGTGCGGTAAATTCTGTATGTGGCTGTACGGTTCCCGGCTTAGTTACTACCTGTCCACGTACAATGTCATCACGGTCAATACCACGAAGCAATGCACCTACACTGTCACCTGCCATTGCCTGATCCAATGTCTTTCTAAACATTTCCAATCCGGTAATAACGGTTTCGGTTGGCTTTTCCTGAAGTCCTACGATTTCTGCTGCGTCCCCTACCTTCATGGTACCACGTTCTACTCTACCGGTTGCTACGGTACCACGTCCGGTAATAGTAAATACGTCTTCTACCGGCATCAAGTATGGCTTATCAGTATCACGTTCCGGAGTCGGGAAGTAGTCATCTACACTCTGCATCAAATCACGGATTGCCTGTTCATACTTAGCATCTCCATTCAATGCACCAAGTGCAGAACCTACAGTAATTGGAGTGTCATCGCCCGGGTAGCCATATTCAGAAAGAAGATCTCTTACTTCCATTTCTACCAAGTCAATCAATTCCGGATCATCTACCTGATCTGCCTTGTTCAAGAATACTACGATAGATGGTACGCCTACCTGCTTAGCCAACAAAATGTGTTCACGTGTCTGTGGCATTGGACCGTCTGCTGCAGATACTACCAAAATAGCTCCGTCCATCTGTGCTGCACCGGTAATCATGTTCTTTACATAATCAGCGTGACCTGGGCAGTCTACGTGTGCATAATGACGTTTTTCGGTTTCATATTCAATGGTAGAGGTATTAATGGTAATACCACGTGCTCTTTCTTCCGGTGCTTTATCAATGGATGCATAATCCAAGAAATCTGCCTTACCTTCATCTGCCAATACCTTGGTAATTGCCGCAGTTAAGGTAGTCTTACCATGGTCTACGTGTCCGATAGTACCAATATTTACATGTGGCTTTGTTCTTTCATAATGTGCTTTTGCCATTTTTATTTCCTCCATTATAAAAAAGTTTTTTGCTTTACTTATTATACATTCTTATATTATGTTTCACAAGAAGAAAGCAATAAAAAAGACCCCTAGGGTCTTAATGTCATTTTGGTGGCGGTACAGAGACTTGAACTCCGGACACAGCGGGTATGAACCGCTTGCTCTAGCCAACTGAGCTATACCGCCATGGAGCTGATAACCAGGATTGAACTGGTGACCTTATCCTTACCAAGGATACGCTCTACCGACTGAGCTACATCAGCATATGGTTGCGGGGGCTGGACTTGAACCAACGACCTTCGGGTTATGAGCCCGACGAGCTACCAACTGCTCCACCCCGCGATATTGGTGGAGGGAGAAGGATTCGAACCTTCGAAGCCAGAGGCGGCAGATTTACAGTCTGCTCCCTTTAACCACTCGGGAATCCCTCCACGGATTGTCATTACGAATAAATTGGAGCTGGCAAAAGGAATTGAACCCTCAACCTACTGATTACAAGTCAGTTGCTCTACCTATTGAGCTATGCCAGCCTCTGAATCCGTAACGTAGAGAATTATACCGGATGAAGAAGGAAATGTCAAGCCGCTTTTAAAAAATTCGTTTCTTTTTTTACAAACCTTTTAAAACTGGCATCCCATCTGGTTTTAACAGCAATCGATCCATACCTTTTCTCAGCAGTAGAAATACCAAAGGGTAAAGAGGGCGAGCAAAATGCGGTAGACGGCAAAGGATTTAAGTGTCGACCGGTTCAGGAACCCAATGAACCAGAGGATGGAAAAATAGGCAACTGCAAAAGCCACGGCAAATCCCAGGCCAAGGACGGCAAAATCGCCGCTGGAAAGGGCCGAAAGATTTTTCAGGAGTTCATAGAGGCAGGCTGCCACCATGATCGGAAGGGCCATGATAAAGGTGAAATCCGCCCCGGCTTTGCGGCTGACCCCTACTAACAAGGCCCCACCAATAGTAGAACCGCTGCGCGAAAAGCCCGGCCAAAGGGAAAGGAACTGATAGAAACCAATATAAAGCGCCTGCTTCAAGGAAATATGGTCCACATCCTGGACCAGTTCGGCCTCATGACCGCGGATCTTTCGCTCCGCAGCCATCATCAGGAGGGCCCCTAAAACAAGGCCAATGGCAACCGTAAAGGGAGAAAAGAGATATTTTTTGATAAAGGAATGGACGAGGAGAGCGAACGCCATGGTAGGGATGCACCCTGCAAGAACATGATAGGCACTCAGCCCTTTTCCCAGCTGCCAACCTTCTTTGGTGAAGAAACGGGCAAAACGTCCGCGATAAAGGACGAGGACAGAAAGGATGGCCCCTAACTGGATGACAACATCAAAGATCTTGGCCAGATTGCCATCAAAACCGATCATGTGTCCTACAATGATCATATGCCCCGTTGATGAAACAGGGAGAAATTCCGTAAGACCTTCCACAATCCCAAGAATCAGGGCACTTAGCATATCGCTCATGATTTTTCCTCCAAAAAGTTAATTCTTATCGTGCAATGTTGCCATTATACCCCTTTCCCTCGGTGAAAGAAAGAGCCAAACTTTAAACTTTCTCAAAACATTATGAGGGCCTCCACAGCCTTTTTTCCATCCCTTTCAAGCATGAAAAAAAGAGCTGCCAACATGCACTGCAGCTCTTTTCATTGAGGTCAATCCCCAAAGGAAATCCCAAGGTTCCTCCCTGCCCTGATAAGATCCGAATCAAGCGGTACCTGATGAGGTTTTCCCGCTACTTCTTCTATTGGGATGCGGACAATCTCCCCACTGGACAGGGCAACCATCACATTATAGGCCCCGGCAAGGCAGGCTTCCACGGCAGCCGAGCCATAACGAGTCGACAGGACACGGTCAAAGGCAGTCGGCGAACCGCCGCGCTGGAGATAGCCCAAGATCGTACAGCGAGCTTCGATACCCGTCTTCGCCTCGATTTCGTCGGCAAGTTTATTGCCCACGCCGCCCAGGCGCACCTGTTCAAAGCTATTTTTCACGAGACGGGCGACCGTCATCTTACCGCCCACTGGTTTGGACCCTTCGGCAACAACAATGATACTAAATTGCTTTCCTTGAGCCTGACGGGCCTTGACCTTCTCAATGACAGACTCAATCCGGTAGGGGATTTCCGGGATCAAGATTACATCCGCTCCGCCGGCAAGGCCGGAATGAAGGGCAATCCACCCCGCATAGCGCCCCATGACTTCAAGGACCATGACGCGGTGATGGGATTCTGCCGTGGTATGAAGGCGGTCCAATGCCTCTGTAGCCATCGCCATCGCTGTGTCAAAACCAAAGGTTCGCTCCGTCCCCGGCAGGTCATTATCAATGGTCTTGGGAACGCCGACGACATTGACCCCGCAGAAACGGTGCAGGTCATAGCCAATCTTGAGGCTTCCATCGCCGCCAATGACAATGAGGCACTCGATGCCATGAGCGTTGAGGTTTCTTACGACATCATCGCGCCGGTCCTCATAAATGACATTGCCTGCTGCATCTTCACCAGCCGCATAATGGAAGGGATTATCCCTGTTTGTTGTACCAAGTACCGTCCCGCCGCGCGGCAGGATACCCGATACATCCGCCATGGACATTTTTTTCATATCATCCTGGATAAGCCCATGGAAGCCGTTGCGAATGCCATAGATCTCATAGCCATGGGTCACGGCCGTCTTCACGACGGCACGGATGACGGCATTGAGGCCAGGGCAGTCACCGCCTCCCGTAAGGACTGCCAGGGTTCCTCTTTTTTCTGCCATAAGGAGCCCCTCTTATTCTACCGTCCAGAGGGTGTAGTCAGCCGCGCTGATACGGATGGATTCGGTCCCGTCAAATTTATCATAGCAAAGGAGCCCATCCTTCACATATCCCGGCCAAGCAATGACCACTGTAAAGGCGCGCCCCAGTTCATCGAGGACGCTCTTGGGATCGATATTGAAAACAGGGATAAAAAGGGTCTGGATTCGATCCAACATGACCACATCGCCATGATGGCTAAGAAGTTCATTTTTCAGGACTTCCGGCGCGTTGACGCGTCTTTCACTGGGAAGAAGCTTCAGGAAATCTTCCGTAATAAGCAGACGGGTATCAATATAATCCCACCCCTTTGTTTCGGCTGCTTCACGCAGGACCTTGCTCTTACCGCTGCCCGGTTTGCCCGTCACAACAAGGACCTTGATTTCTTTTTCTGCCAGGCCTTCTACTTCTTTCAGGAATTCATCAAATTGACTCATGCGAATCGCCCTCCTTATAAAATGGTGCACCCATTGCTTTTTATTCTCTTGCCATCTTATTTCGCCGATATGCCTGCGTTTTCCTTTAAAGTGGTGCGGAAATTCTCTTTTTTCTGCCTTTGCTGTCCATATTGTATCATATGGTTCAATCTCTTTCAGCCACCTGTTTCCTTATTTGTGGAGCAGGTGCTCCTTGGCGGCCATGAGGAGGAGCCCCTTGTTGAGCGTGGCAAGGTCGAGTTCATTTTCCCTTGTGGAAAGGAACTTTTCCAATTTGCGTTTTACCCGCTGGAGCGCGTTGTCGATGGACTTTGTACTGCGTTCCATCTCGCTGGCAATCTCCTGATAACTTTTGTTGTCAAGATACGCGCACAAGGTTTCCCATTCCATGGCGCTCAGCATGGCTAGGACGTTCTTTTCAATATCCTTGAAAGCCTCCTGGTCTACGATGAGGTTTTCCGGGTCAACGCTGCGGCTGCCACCAAGCATATCCATCAAGGTCCGTTCCTTGCCGTCATCATAAAAAGGCTTATCGAGTGAAACGTAGGAATTAAGCGGCCGGTGCTTCTGCCGATTGGCCCCCTTGATGGCAGAAATGATCTGTCGGTTGATGCACAGCTCGGCAAACACCTTAAAGGACGCCTTTTGGTCAAAGCGATAATCGCGGATGGCTTTAAATAGGCCAATCATCCCTTCCTGGACGATATCATCCCGCTCCGCACCAGCCATATAGTAAAGGGACGTCTTTTTTTTCACCAGTTCCTTATAGCGAGCAAGCAGGATATCCTGGGCTTTCCCGTCCCCTTCCTCCTGGATCCTTTTTAAAAGGACCTCATCGGAAGGGCTCACTGCAGCCGGTTCCTTGGCCATCCCATCGCCTCCTTACGCCTTGCGGGCGCTGATGATGCGCTGCCTTGTAATTTCATATAAGAGGATGCCGCCTGCAACGGAAGCATTGAGGGACTGGACCTGTCCCAGCATGGGGATGCGGACAAGAAAATCACAGTTTTCCTTCACAAGACGCCCTACGCCTTTGCCCTCGGCACCGACAACAAGGACCAAAGGTCCGGTCAGATCGGCATCGAAATAAAGGTCCTTGCCATCCATATCAGCACCAACAATCCAAAATCCGCGCTTTTTCAGGTCTTTCATGGTCCGGACAAGATTGGTCACGGAAACGACGGGTTCATGTTCCAAGGCACCGGCTGAAATCTTTGCCACAACCGCCCCCAAAGGAGCACTGCGACGCTGGGGAACAATGACAGCATCGACACCGGCGGCATTGGCCGAGCGGATAAGGGCACCAATGTTCTGAGGATCCTGCAGTTCATCAAGAAGGAGCAAAAAAGGGACTTTTCCCTTTTGAGCCACCCCTTCCAGTACCTCATCAAGATCCCGAAATGCGACAGCAGAGCCAACGGCCACGACGCCTTGATGACGCACGTCAGGGCTTAAGCGGTCCAGACGCTCCTTATTGACGCGTTCCACCGCCACATGGCGCTTGACACAGAGGGAAAGGATCTCTTCGAAGCTTCCCCCATGGCCGCTTTCAAGGACCAGGACTTTTTGAATGGACCGCGTGCCGCGCAGGGCTTCCCTGACGGCATTGCGGCCAGCAATGATATCGGACATAACGGCTCCTTTTCCTAGGAAAACAAAGGAGCTGAAATCATTGTCATCATGGTTTCAGCTCCTTCTTACTTCTTACAGACCGAAAGGATTACTTGCTGGACGCAGCAATCTTTTCAGCAAATTCATAGCCAAACTTTTCAGCAGCCTTGATTTCTTCCGGCAGGGGGCGCCACTTGCAGGTATAGCCAGGCAGAAGCTCCATCCCGCTTGCCGTGATCGCGTCTTCCAGTTCCTTTTCCGCACCGCCGGCCCATCCATAGGTTCCAAAAGCAGCAGCCTTCTTATCCGTCAGCTTCATGCCTTTGAGGTACATCATGAAAGCACCCATGGTCGGCATCATCACGCAGTTCTGCGTCGGAGAACCAACAAGGATAGCCTTTGCCGTCAGGACATCGCTCATGATGGCGGCTTTCTGCTCGCTCGTATAGCGGTACAGTTTAACACGCATCCCCTGGGCTTGGATGCCATCCATGATGGCCGTTGCCATGGCAGCCGTGCCGCCCCACATGGTGTCATAGACAATGATGATGCGGTCAAGGGCCTTCCCCAGGCTCCAGTCTTCATAAAGCTTCAGGATCTCTTCGATATGGCTGCGCCAAATGCTGCCGTGGCAGGAGCAGATCATGCGAAGCTTGAGACCCCGCACGGCCTTTACCGCGTTCGGGATGAGTTTCCGGAACGGGGTCAGGATGTTGGCATAGTAGCGCTGCGCTTCATAGAACATGTTCTCGACTTCCGTCTCGTCATCAAAGCGCTTGGAGCAGCAGTAATGCTGACCGAAAGCATCGCTGGAAAAGAGGATTTCTTCTTCCGGGCAGTAGGTCACCATGGAATCAGGCCAGTGGACCATGGGGATGGGAACAAAGGTCAGGCTCCGTTTCCCAAGGCTGATGCTTTCCCCCTTCTTCACGATCTGGCAGTTGAAGATATCGCCGTAGTGTTCCTTCAGTTCCGTGGCGCCCTGAGGCGTAATGAGGAACGTGGCATTCGGGCATTTCTGGGCAAGCAGCGGAAGTGAGCCGGAGTGGTCCGGTTCCACATGGTTTACGACAATGTAATCAACCTTCTGGGGATCGACGACTTCACTGATCTTATAAAGCTGGCGTTCTGCAAAAGGGGCCTTGACGCCGTCGATGAGGCAAACTTTCTCATCCATGATAAGGAACGAGTTATAGGTAACGCCCCGTGGTGTCGCAAAGCCGTGGAAATCAGAGCAGGTCCAATCGCGGATGCCCACATCAAAAATATCTTTGGAAATTTCTTCCGGTTTCATGGTTTACACCCCTCCGTATCGGTTAGTTATATCTATATCTAAGTTATTATACTATGACTTTCCCATAAAAACAATTTCAGGGAATAAAATTTTATCGGCCATGATGCCCTTTCATAAGAAAAAGGAAGAAGAAAGCTCGTAAGGCTCCCTTCTCCCCTTTTTAGTGCCCCATCAGGCCGTTTCCTTCAGATGGGCAAAATAACGTTTTGTTTCAGCCACGACAGCACCGGACAGTCCCAGGAGGGCAATCAAGTTTGGGATCGCCATGAGACCATTTACGATGTCAGCCAAGATCCAGATGGCTTCCAGCTTCAGGAAAGCGCCGAGGCCAATGAGGATGATGAAAATAATGCGATAAGGCATGATGCCCTTGACGCCAAATAGGTATTCAACGCAGCGTTCACCATAGTAGTTCCATCCCAAGATGGTGGTAAACGCGAACAGGACCAAGCCGACCATCAGGAGATAGCCACCCATCTGCGGATAGGCCTTGAGGAAGGTTGCGTTGGTAAGGGCCGCACCGTTAAGGTCCCCAGTCCAGAGCCCGCCAATGACAATCGTAAGTCCTGTCATGGTGCAGATGATGATGGTATCGATAAAGGTTCCCGTCATGGAAATCAGCCCCTGTTCAGCCGGCCAGTCCGTCTTAGCGGCAGCCGCAACGATTGGTGCGGACCCAAGACCCGATTCATTGGAAAAGACGCCGCGGGCAATCCCATTTCTCATGGCAAAGAGCACAGTGGCTCCGAGGAACCCGCCTTGGGCAGCCGTCGGCGTAAAAGCATCACGGAAGATTTCCCCGATGGCCATGGGAATCAGGTCATGGAACATAACCAGGATGCCTATGGTAGACAGCATGTAAAGGATGGCCATGGCCGGTACGATCCGGCTTGCAGCGGCAGCAATGCTCTGCAGTCCGCCCAAGGTTACAGCAGCAACGGCGATGGTCAGGATGGCCGCTGTGCCAGCAACAGGAATCCCCGCGTTGAGCTGGGTAATGTCAACGATGGAATTCACCTGGGCAAAGGTCCCGATACCAAAGTAAGCAACAAGGATTCCAAAGAAAGCGAAGGCTATGGCAAGGGGTTTGTACTTTTTCCCCAGACCCAGCTCAATGTAGTACATCGGGCCGCCAGAAATCTGACCTTTGGCGTCGACCGTGCGGTATTTGACAGCAAGGACACCTTCCGCGTATTTTGTTGCCATACCAAAGAAGGCGGCAATCCACATCCAGAAGATGGCTCCCGGACCGCCTGCTTTAACAGCTGTCGCAACACCGACGATATTCCCCGTACCAACGGTGGCTGCAAGGGCTGTACACAAGGCCTTGAAACTGTCAATGTCACCTTCGCCGGCGTTTTCCGCCTTGAAGATGAGCTGCAGGGCCTTGGGCAGGCGGGAAACCTGCAGGAAGCCCAGCCGCAAGGTGAGGAAAATCCCCGTCCCTACAAGCAGAACCAGGAGCGGCGGTCCCCAGACAAAGCTGTCGATGCTGTTCAAAAGTTCAATGTTCATGACTTCCCCTCCAATAAAATAGATAGATGAGTGCAGCCCCCTCCCTTTTTAGGGGAGAGGTTCGAGAAACGCTTCCTTCGTTTCCTTATGTAAAGTAAGTGCTGCCGTATGATAGGTGACAAGGGTGCTGCGATGTCCCACACTGATCAGCGTTGTCCGGGCAAGGCGGGACAGAAGAAGTTCATACATGGCCTTTTCTGTCTCCTCGTCAAGGGCGGATGTTGATTCATCCATGAAGAGCCAAGCTGGTTCATAAATGAGTGCCCTTACAAAGGCAAGGCGCTGCTGTTCGCCCACGGAAAAGACATGGGTCCAATCGGCTTCCTCGTCAAGGTGGTTGGCCAGATAGCCAATCCGGCAATCCTCCATGAGGGCGCGGAGCCTGTCATCAGAGATCTGCCGAGTGCCCGGGTAAACAATAGCTTCCCGAAGCGTTCCCAGCGGCAGATAAGGTCGCTGGGGGATAAACATAAGACGATCCTGCGGGGCAAGGGTGACCTTTCCCTTGGCAAATGGCCAGATGCCGGCAAGAGCCCTCAGGAAAGTACTCTTGCCGCTGCCGCTCGTGCCGCGGATAAGGATATGGGTGCCTGCTTGAACGGTCATTGTCAGGGGCTTTAGGATTGGCGAGCCGCTTGGAAGGTCCACTTCAAACTGATCCAGGACCAACCTTCCTTCGTCCCCTACCGTGCGAGTGACCTGGTTCTGTGTCTTTGTCATCCCTGCAGCCTCCAAATGGGTGCGGAAACTCGTCAAGCGGTCCACAACCGCCTGCCATTCGGCAAGCGTTGCATAGGCATCGACAAAATAGGATAGGGAATCCTGCACGCGTCCGAAGGCAGTCGCGACCTGCATCAGGCCGCCCAAGGTCAGTTCCCGTCTCAGATAGCGCGGGATGGCCACCACAAAAGGAAAGATGATGGCAATCTGGGAATACCCCGAATTAAGCCATACCAACTGTTTTTGCTTTTTGACAATCTTCCAAAAATTTTCCAAAAGGACGCGAAACCGTTCCAGAAAAACACTTTTTTCGTGGGGTTCCCCATGGTAGAAAGCTACACTTTCAGCATTTTCCCTAAGACGCATCATACTGAAGCGGAAATCGGCTTCATAGCGTTGCTGAACAAAATTAAGATTCACCAGCCGGTGACCGACCTTATGGATCAAGAAGGTTCCCAGACCCGCATAGCAGATGGCAACCCAAACCATATATCCGGGGATGGAAATCTCTTTTCCTAGGATTGAAACGGCAAAAGGTCCTGAAAGGTTCCACAAAATTACAATGAAGGAAAGGAGCGTACAGATGGCTTTCATCAGGCCAATGGCAAGACTGAGGGTCCGTGTTACAAAAAGGGACACATCTTCGCTGATGCGCTGGTCGGGATTATCCATATCCTTCCCGAACATTTCGAGCCGGTAATAGGTCTTGGCAGACAGCCACTCCTCCACATACCGTCTTGTCAGCCAGCGGCGCCAGTTCACAATGAGGGTCTGCTGCAGATAATAGGCATAGACAGCAAGGATGATATAGCTAAAAGCAAGGATGGTAAACCGCCAGAGTTGGTGAAAAATCTCATCCACAGCGTAATCCTGGAGCGCCGTATAAAAAGAATTGTTCCATTCATTCAATAGGACAAGAACAAAGACAACGCCCAGATTGAGGACGACGATGGCTAAAAGAAGGCCATAGGCCTTCTTTTTTTCCTCGCTTTTCCAATAGCTTTTCGTAAGGTCCCAAACTTGATGGAGTAGTTTAATAGTTACGTTTGTTTTTTTCACGTGTTCGTCTCCTTACACTATTACGAATATTGGTATTATAATCCTTTAAAATATAAAAATAAAGCCTTTTCTCGAATTATTTTCTTATTATCATAAAAAACGTTTTCTTTTTAAAAAAAGTCCCTTGCTTCCTCAAAGAAAGCAAGGGACAGGACAAACTTATTCGTCATCGACAGAACCCACAGGGATATCCGGATGGAAGATCATTTCAATGACAAGGAAGAGGACCGGTACGAGGAAGATGGAAAGGAGCGTGGAACTCATCATCCCCCCGATGATGGCCGTACCAATGGAGATACGGGACCCGGCCCCAGCGCCGGAGGCCCACGCAAGGGGCACAGCACCAATGACCGTCGAGAACGCCGTCATAAGAATCGGGCGCAGACGAACCTTGACCGTATCAATCAGAGCTGGCAGGATAGCACGGCCATTATCGACACGCATCTTTGCGTATTCTACGATCAGGATGGAGTTCTTGGCCGACAGACCAATGAGCACAATCATCCCGATCTGCATGTAGATATCGGCAGACAGTCCACGCAGATACTGGAATCCGACGCAGCCCATGACCGCCGTCGGCACACCAAAGATGATGCCAAGGGGCAGGGACCAGGATTCATAAAGAGCGGACAAGCAAAGGTAAACGAAAATCAGGGACACGGCAAAGATCATGTAGGACGAGGACCCTGCATCCCGTTCGTCACGGCTCTGGTCAACCCATTCATAGGTATAGCCGCTTGGAAGGTTCTGTTTCAGGACTTCATCGATGGCGCTCATGGCGTCACCGGTGGAATAACCCGTTGCCGGACTGCCGGCAATCTTAGCGCCGCGGGCGTTATTGAAACGCGTAATAACCGGCGGTGCCTGAATTTCCTGCGAGGTTACGACGGCAGACAGCGGAATCAGGTCACCTGAAGTATTTTTCACAAAGATATTGGAAAGCTGTTTCGTATCGGCACGATATTTCTTATCTGCCTGGATGACGACTTTCCAGGTTTTCCCCAAGAGGTTGAAGTCGTTGACTTCACTGCCGCCAAGGTTTGCCTGAAGGGCCGTTGTTACGTTGGAAACAGGGATATTGAGACTTTCTGCCTTTTCGCGGTCGAGATGGAACTCAATGGATGGCGTGTTATCGGAAAATGTCGTATAGGCCATTCCGACTTCCGGACGCTGGTTGATGAGGCCAAGGAGCTTATTAACATCCTGAGTCATTTCGCTGGTGTCCTTACCAACCGTATCCATGATGTAAAGGCTGAGGTTACCCGTATTGCTCATGCCCGGCAGGACAGCCATGTTGAAGGCGCGCACCGTGGCTTCCGGTGCATCGGCACCCAACGCCGCCACCTTATTGATGATTTCCTGGACCGACTGACCGTTCTTGCCTTCACGGTCCCCGATGTCATTGAGCTTAACCGGGATGAGGACCCCGTTTGGCTGACGCGTCGAGGACAGGATATCGATACCGATGATCTGCATGACGTGACGGACGCCGGGAATCTCAGCAATCTTGGCTCCGAAGGATTCCGTAAAGGCCATGGACCGGTTCGTGGAAGCAGCCGCTGGCAGGGAAGCTGACACTAGCATGAAGGACTGGTCTTCATCCGGCACGTAAGCCGTCGGGATCATCTTGAAAAAGAACCCAATCAGGCAGAAGACAACGAGCATGCCGGCAAGCCCTACTTTATAATGACTCAACAGTTTTTTCGAAAGGCCGACATATTTTTCCGTCGCCCATTCAAGGGCGCGGTTAAATACATCAAAGAGTTTCCCAATCGGCCCCGTAGCTTTCTTGAGATCCTTTTTCGGCTTGATGACAAGCGCGCTGACAGCTGGTGACAAACTCATGGCAACGACAGCGGAAAGGGACAGGGCGACCACGATGGTAAGGGCGAACTGTTTATACAGAACGCCCGTTGCCCCGCCCATAAAGGATACTGGCAGGAACACGGCAAGGAGCACGAAAGCCGTTGCCACAATAGCGCCCGATACGCTGCGCATAGCGGCGAAAGTGGCTTCCTTTGGACTCATGCCCATTTCATCGACGTTATATTCAACGGCTTCGACAACAACGATGGCGTCATCGACGACGATACCAATGGCCAGCACCAAGGCAAACAACGTCAAGGTATTGATGGTAAAGCCAAAGATATAGAAGGAAGTAAAAGTTCCCAAAAGGGAAACCGGAATGGCAAGGACCGGAATCAGCGTGGCCCGCCAGCTCTGGAGGAAGATCCAGGTAATAAGGACAACAAGGAGCAGGGTTTCAATGAAGGTCACCCCGACTTCCTTCAGGGATTCCTTAACGTATTCCGTATTATCCTGAACGATTTCAATCTTCATGTCCGGTGGGAAGTTCTTTTCCGCTTCCTCAAGGACTTTCTTGATGGCAGCAACCGATTCCAAGGAGTTGGCATCGGAGTTCAGCTGGATGGCGTACTGCATGGCAGGAATCCCATCCAACCGGCCAACAACCCCGTCACTGCGCTTGCCATACTCGACGCGGGCAATGTCACGCAGATGGAGCAGCTGTCCATTGTTGTTTTTTAGAACAATATTGCCAAATTCCTCTTCCGTCTTGAGTCGGCCCTGCAGACGGGCGGAGTACTGGAATTCCTGATCGTTTTCTGTAGGACGGGCCCCGATGGAACCAACCGGTGCCTGAATGTTCTGGCTGGTAATGGCCGACTTGACATCGGCGGCCGTAAGACCATTTTGGGCCATCTTCATCGGATCGAGCCAAACACGCAGGGACAGGTCCGGACCATATTCGTTGACTTCGGAAACCCCGTCCACACGTTTCAAGGCATCGACGAACTGCGTCGTGCCATAGTTTTTAAGGAAGAGTTCATCATAAGTCCCATTCGGCGACAACAGGGAGAAATACATGATGGTCTCTTCTGCCTGCTTACTGGTCGTTACACCATAGCTTGTTACTTCGCTCGGCAAGGACGCATTGGCCTGGGCCACGCGGTTCTGGACCTTGACCATGTCCATGTCATCATCCGTACCGAGGTCGAACTTGATATCAAGGGTATAGTTTCCATCGTTATCACTGGTGGAACGCATGTCGACCATGTTGTCAACGCCGTTGACTTCTTTTTCAATTGCCTGGGCAACCGTCTGCTCTACAACCTCAGCGTTGGCACCAACGTAGTTCGTTGATACGGAAATACGGGGGTTGGAAATCTGCGGATACTGGGCAACAGGGAGACTGACGGCGGAAATGGAACCGACAAGGGCGATGATGATGGAGATAACGCAGGCAAAAACAGGATGTTCAATAAAGAATTTTGCCACTTCCTAGACCTCCTTGTCAGCTTGCGCTCCCAGCGCTGGAAGAATCACTCGACGTGTCGAGTTCATCTTCCGTCATGGTTACGGGATCAACCTTACTGTCCTTATTTAGTTTCTGTACGCCTTCAACCACAACAGTTTCCGTACCGTCAAGACCGCTCTTGACGAGCCACAAACGGCCAATGCGGGCGCCAAGTTGGACTTCCTTCATAGAAACGCTGTTGTCAGCATTGACGACATAGACATAATGCTTATAGAGCAGATCCGTAACAGCCCGCTGAGGAACAAGGATGGCTCCAGGTTCCGTCGAACCTACAACGGAAACATTGGCAAACATACCAGGAAGGAGCAGATGATCCGGATTCTGGAAGAGTGCCTTCAAAGTCAAGGTACCCGTCGAATCACTGACGGAACGGTCGACCTGATCGACATATCCCTTATAGGCATAAGTGGATCCATCGGCGAGGGTCAGCGTAATGTCACGCAGCTGATTGCCGTTGTCCGTATTGCCTTTCAGCATATCAAGGTAATCACTTTCGGAAACGGAAAAACGCACCCGCATGGGATCGCTGTTGGAAAGGGTCGTAAGGACGGTGGAGTTGGCCGTTACAAATTCCCCTTCAGCCAGTGTATTCGTATCGATTTTCCCTGCAAAGGGAGCTACGATTTTTGTATCGCTGACGTTTACCTGGGAACTTGTCACAAGGGCCTGGTACGCATTGACGCTGGCCTGGGCCTGTTCAAGCGCCGTATTGTACTGGTCTGCTGTCTGTTTGGAAACAGCTCCTTCTTCGTAAAGGCTCTGATAACGGGCTGCATCACGCTGGGCATTGGCAAGGGAAGCCTGGGCATTGGCTAGATTGGCCTGAGCATTGAGCACATTGGCTTCATAGGCCCGAGGATCGATTTCGTAAAGAAGCTGTCCGGCTTCAACATAATCGCCGCCATTGACATACTTCTTAATAATGGTTCCTGTGACTTTTGACTTAATGGAAACCTGATCCTTTGCTTCAACAAAACCGGTGTACTCATAGGTCAGCGGTGTATCACGCTTGATGGCCTGCATGACCTTGACCTTGACGGCGCCGCCAGGAGCGGCTGTTTTCTTGCTGCAGCCGGCAGCTCCCAAGGCAACGAGAAGTGCCAGCCCTAGAGCCATGGCTTTCTTTTTTCCTAGCATTGAAACTCCTCCTAAAATCCTTCCTTGCTGAAGGAAGTGCCCCCTAAAGAGGCACTTCCAGCAAGGGAAAGTAAACTGAATCGACAAAAATTCCTATACATTATACCCTATGAAGAGGGTCCCTTCAAATCTCGGATTCTGTTGTTTTTACTTTCCGTTCTTCTTTTTTCTCGGCATTTCTTTCTTTTTCTTCTTTTGACTGGCTAGTCAAAAATTCTTCTTCAAGACGATTCTTGATCATAAAAGGCAATACCTTGTCTTCTTCCAGATCAAATTCCCTGTTGTCGCCATAAAACAGTCCCAACACGGCACCATCATAGTAGAATCCTTTCACGTCTTTTTCCGTGAGGGAAACCCCGGACGCTTGGGCTTCCTTGCGAACCATGGTCCAGAACTTGCCCGCAGGCCGGACAAGGTCCTTAAGTTCCACCGCTTCCCCGGTCCGCAAATCAAAATTGAAACCTTGGATAATCGGTTCATTCATCTCATGGTCGGAATAAAGACCCATGACAAGGATACTGGCATAGTTTTTCCCCGCGTACTTCACATCATAGGAAAGATGGAGCCTGCTGCCAAAGCTGGCATCGCGGATCTTGCTGCGATAGAACATTTCCATAGCATGGTTCATTTTCCAAGCAAGTTTTGCATCGAACTTTTGGAAATGAGGATAATAGAGATTGCCCACAGGGGTATCAAGAGGCAGAGGGATGATTTCATATCCTGATTTGCCCTTGACGCGGTCACTTGTCTGATAAGCCGGTTTCGTATAGAGCTCGGTCCTGAAGGAAACATCTTGGACCTGCCACGTACCGGCCCGATAAGCCCACAAGGTCCTCACATAGCCAATGGGTGCGGCCTGAACAGCACCAATGACCTTCTGCGTCGTAATGAGGGCATCCACCCCATCGCCGTCCGTATCCATGGGAATGAGTTCACTGATGCCCTGAGCGTAAGGCCGCTGACCGGAAGGAAGGACACGGCCCGTTTCATCAAAGACGTTCAGTGTGTGGTAGGCATCTTCATTGCGGGAAAGATCGACGACGACTTCCTGCATCTTCCCGGGCAGATTAGGGAACTGGAGGCGGGCCCGATAGCCGTCAAGATAGGTTCCTACAATCTGGACACCCCGGTTATCGGCAGCGGTAAAGATTTCATCCGGGTTCTTCCCAGTAAAATCAAGGATACGAAAATCCACCATACTGCTCGTGCCGCCCGTAGGAGCCGCGACGATGACATTGGGTGCGCCGCTGCCGGTCACATCAGCCAGCATGAGATAGGGATCATAACCGCCTAGGTTTTGGGGCCGGATGAAATATTTTACATCCTTTTTCCCGACTTCCTTGACAACAATATAAAGGTCCCCCATAAAAGAGGATTTTTCAACAACGGGATTGCCTAAAAGATCCACAACCTCTTCCTTCCCATCGCCGTCAACATCCCCAATGGCTTCGCTGATGAGCTGGCCGCGCTGAAGCTTGAGTTCCACTTCACGGACCGCCTTCTTGAAAGGAGGCTTGACAGGCACATTGCTGATGGGAGCTGCCAGATTTTTTTGATTGGTCTTTTCCTCTACAGGTGCGGTTCCCTTTTTGGCGGCTTCCTTTTGGCTCCACCCCTCAGCCGCTGTACGGGCGGCTTCCGGAAGAGGTGCTTTTCCTTTAGGAGAGGCTGCTTCCCCCCAAAGGGCGGGCATTCCCAAAAGTCCTGCAAGGACCATGGTAACAAAGGTATGTTTCCTGCAATTCATATCAATATAACCTCCTCTGCGATGTAGAAGAAAAAGTCAAATTCTTGATAATTGATCTGTCATGAGCACTTATTTTCTCATTATACTATAGGCCTCGCAGAAAAGCACGGGCACGGCCATATTTTTCTTTCTGCAAGGGGGCGTCTGTTTTTTTAAAAAATTCTGTATTTTCCCTTTACAGAAAGTTCCAAGACGCCTATACTTAGAGTCACGTGAGTCCGGAGGACAGTCTCCTCCCCAAAGAAAAGGAAGGTACCTATTATGACCCAGTATGAAGCCATTACGCCTGACATCCTCGATGAACTGAAGGCCATTTCTGGTCACCGTGTCATCGTCGGTGAAGAAATCAATCCTGACTACACACATGATGATATGCCCATCTACGGCCTTGCCATGCCGGAAGTAACCATTGACGTCACGTCAACGGAAGAAGTTTCAGCCATCATGAAAGTCTGTGCCCGCCATCATATCCCCGTCACGGTCCGCGGCGCGGGAACGGGCCTCGTAGGGGGATGCACCCCGGTCCAAGGGGGCGTCGTTTTGTGCACCATGCGCATGAACAAGATCCTTGGTTACGACGAGGAAAACATGAATGTCCGCGTCGAAGCAGGGGTTCTTTTGGCAGACCTTGCCAAGGATGCTGAATCCCGGGGCTTTTTCTATCCGCCCGATCCAGGTGAGAAGTTTGCCACCTTGGGCGGCAACGTATCGACCAACGCCGGCGGGATGCGGGCCGTCAAGTACGGAACGACGCGGGACTACGTAGAAGCCATGACCGTTGTCCTGCCAAGCGGGGAAATCATGCACGTAGGCGCGCCTGTATCCAAATCCTCATCGGGATACAGCCTGCTCCACCTGATGATTGGTTCAGAAGGAACACTGGGCATCATTACGGAACTGACACTGAAACTCATTGCGCCCCCAGCCTGCCACTGTTCCCTTATCGTCCCCTTCGAAAACCTTGCTGACGCCATTGGCTCGGTTCCTGAAATCAAGCACTCGAACCTGAAACCCCAGGCCCTGGAGTTCTTTGAAAAGGAAATGCTTGAAACCACGGAAGCCTACATGGGGACAAGCGTTTTTCCGAAAGTGGTGGAAGGAACCGAAGTCGGCGCCTATCTTCTCATCACCCTTGATGCCGATCACAACGATGAATTGGACCGTCTCGTAGAACAAGCGGCCGAAATGCTCCTGGAAAAAGGCGCTCTTGACGTCCTTGTTGCCGATGTTCCAATGTATCTTGAAAAGACCTGGGCAGCCCGCTCCAGTTTCCTTGAAGGGATTGAATCAATCTATAACCTCATTGATGAATGTGATGTGGTCGTCCCCGTTTCAAAGATTCCGGACTTTACCCTCTACATCCGGGAAATTGCGGAAGGCTTTTCCTTTGACATCCGTATGTTCGGCCATGCCGGCGATGGCAATATCCACGTCTATGCCTGCAAAAAAGGCGCCCGTGAAGACATCCTGCCCTTCAAGGAAGAAACAGATCGTTTCATGCACGCCCTCTACGCCAAAGCGTCCGAATTGGGCGGCCAGATTTCCGGAGAACACGGGATTGGGCTCGGCAAACGGGCTTACCTTGCGGAAAACCTGGGTCCCCTTCCCATTGCCCTTATGCAGGGCATCAAGCAGGTCTTTGATCCAGACCTTATCCTGAACCCCAATAAAATTTGCTTCTAACCATATAGCAAAAAGGCGAAAGAACCCATCCGGTTCCTTCGCCTTTTTTATTATCCCCAAACCGTCTGGGCAATGTCACGCACAAGGGCAATCTTCTTCCACTGATCCTCTTCCGTCAGCTTGTTTCCGATTTCCGTCGACGCAAAACCGCATTGGGGGCTTAAGCTGAGCCGGGAAAGCGGAACATACTGGGCCGCTTCCTTGATGCGTTCCCGGATACGTTCCGGATCTTCAAGGTCAGGACGTTTGGTCGTCACAAGGCCCAGGACGACCGTCTTATCTGGTGATACATAACGCAATGGAGCGAACCCACCGGAACGCTCGTCATCAAATTCAAGATAGAGGGTATGAACCTTTTCGCGAGCAAAAAGAAGGGGCGCAATGGGCAGATATCCGCCTCGGGCCGCCCAAGTCGAATGGTAGTTACCGCGGCACACATGGGTCGAGATGACAAGGTCAAAGGGCTGGTCCTCCAGGACTCGATTATTGATGGTAAGATGACGTTCAGCAATGACCTTAAGATTTTCAGTCCCGCCCTGGCGCTGGGTCCAGTACTTCGTGTCACAGAGCATGGCCCACGTACAGTCATCCAGCTGCAGGCAGCGGCAGCCAGCATCATAAAGGTCACGGATCACGGTTCGATAAGCGGCGACAATATCATCGATGAGCGCGTCCTCGTCAGGATAGATTGCTTTTGTGACCGTGGCGTTTTCCTCCCGGTAAAGCTCATCAAGCAAATGCGCCGGAGCAGGGAGAGTTTCCTTTACCACTGTATTTTGATAGGCAAACTGCTGGGTAAAGCGGAAATCATCGACGATGGGATGATGGTCCCCAGAAAGCTTTCCCGTAAGGACTGCTGTATCCCGGCCTGTTTCCTCCCCTTCGAAGAAATAGCCATGGGAAAGGGTTTCCCGCTTGATTCCGCCAAGGCCCCACATAAAATCAAGGTGCCAATATTCGCGGCGAAACTCCCCATCCGTCAGGGTGCGCAGGCCAAGAGCCTTTTCCTTGCTGATGAGTTTGCGAATTTCCTCATCTTCCACGCGGCGCAGGCCAGCCTGACCGAGGGCGCCGGAGCGGAACGCCTCACGTGCCTTTTTGAGGCGTTCCGGACGCAGGAAACTGCCTACAATATCAAAATGAACAGGACTCTGTACAGCCATGATGATTCCCCCTTACGGTGATGATGGAATCCATTCTAACGCAATGCTTTTTATTTGTAAAATAGGCTTTTTATACCATTTCCTATAACTTTAAAGCATAGCAAAAAGACGGTCCCCTTTTGGGTCCCGTCCCTTCCTTTTTTATTATTGTGTCTTTTCGGCAAAGTAATGCGGTGAATCGCCCCACTCGCCAAATCCGACTTTATCCCCAATAGAGGCCACTCGACCGGCAAGGCAGTGCTTACACTGATCCGGGGAATCCTCAACGCAGGGTTTGTTATCATAAAGCAGATACTGAGGGCGGAACTTCGGCAGCGTTACAAGCGGCATGAGGATATTGGCTCCTGCCAAAAGCCCCAGTTCCCGTCCCAAGGGATTCAGGGCCTGAAGCGCCGTAGTAGCGGCAATATTGACGTTCTTAAGGTAAAGACGCGTCACGGCAATCATATTAAGGCCCAGGATAAAGCGCTGGTTCTGTGCTTCTTTGCTGTCACCGCCGGCTGCAAGGACATATTTTCCAATCGGTGTATTGTGGTGAACGACATAAGGACCCATACCGATCATATCGATATCCATATGGCGGAAAAATTCGATATCGCAGGCCAGGTCATCCAAGGTCTGCCCCGGCAGTCCCATCATGTCTCCGGTTCCTACCTGGTAGCCAATCTTTTTGAGCGTCTTTAGGCAGTCACGACGCACTTCCCACTTATGGTGCCCATCTTGGGGGTGAAGGGTCTGATATAAGGCAGGATTGCTCGTTTCAATGCGCAGAAGGTAGCGATGGGCCCCCGCTTCAAACCAGCGTCGGTAGGTTTCTTCCGTCTGCTCCCCAACACAAAGCGTAAGACCCAAGGCACCGCCGCCAATTTTTTTGATATCCAGGATCAGACGTTCCACGTAGGCAATGAATTCCTCGTCCTGACGCTCCCCACTCTGCAGGGTCAGCGATCCGTAACGCTCATCATAAGCCCATTGGGCCATGGCAAGAATATCTTCATAAGGCGTGTCAAAGCGTTCCACCTCTTCATTATCCCGGCGGATGCCGCAGTATTTGCAATTCTTGATACAGCGATTGGAAAATTCCAAGAGGCCTCGGTAATGGTCAACATTACCAATATATTTGAGTTTTACGGCATAAGCCGCATCATAAAGTTTCTTTCGCTGTCCCGCGTCCGTTGTCCCCAGAAGGGTCACAAGGTCACTATGGGTCAAGGTTTCTTTCTGTAAGATTGCATCAATGGTCACAACGGTTCTCCTATCTTCCATCAAGTGACGTTATTGTATATGGAAAGAGGGCGGCCTGTCAAATGTTGGCCTTGGAAATTGGGCGAATTCAAGGGAAAGGTAAGCCCGTTCTATCACTAAAAAAAATGGAGGAATCAATGGGCTCATGATCTATCGTACAGTGGACCGTCCCACGTTTGGGGATAGCTTACGCCTGGGCGCTTCCTTTCCTAACCATATGTCGTCACGTCCAGCGCCCAGTGCCATCTGACTTTTCTTCGAATCAGGAAAATGAAAAAAAGAGACTGCGGAAAAATGAATTTCTCATTTTTCCGCAGTCTCCCGTACATCAGGCTTCTTCGTCGTGATCTTTGACGAGGCCCTCGGCTTTTTTCTTTTTATAGACAAGATAGTAGGGTGCGATGACAAGGATTCCGCCAAGGCCCCAGACAAGCTGCATCGGTTTGGCATTGGAGAGCATCCAGAGACTCGTTAAAAAGGCAACGACTGGAACAAAGATGCCGCCAGGAATCTTATAGGTCCGTCCCCGGTCCTTCCACTTGCGGCGGAAGACAATGACCGAAAGGACCGTCGGCAGGTACTGGGTAAACCGGCTTACGGCACTGATGGCAGCAAGGGTCGTAAAGCTGCCGCTCCAAGCAAGAAGAATGCTGAGAATGGCAACGACGACGCTTGAAGCCCACGGCGTTCCCCAGCTCGTGCGCCGATTGAGGAAAGCCGGCAGCATGCCGTCTTCAGCAAGGGACGTGCATGCCCGAGGCGCAATAAAGGATTCGGCAAGGTTGATGCCGCCCATGCTAAAGAGTGTTCCAAGCAGGATGAAGTAAGCGCCGACGGGCCCAACGGCGCGGCCAAAGGCGGTCTGGATAGGGGCTTTGTCCACAGCCAGATCCGGTCCCAGGATACCGATGGAAATCCCCACGACGAGCATATAGATGATGGTGACAATGATCATGGTCAGGATGATACCCCGAGGCAAATCCTTTTTAGGATCCTTGAAATCTTCGGCGGCAACTGCAATGGCTTCAAATCCCGTGTACGCAAAAAACATGGTAATGGCGGCATTGGCAAAGGCCCCGTCAGCCATATGGGTCGGAACAAAAGGCGTGAAATTGCTGCCATTGACAAAAAACAGGCCCACAGCAATAAAGACGCATAAAGGAACCAATTTGGATATGGTCATGAGGTTATTGAGGATCTTTGAAATCTTGACCCCTGCAATATTCATGATGGTGAGCCCGCCAATGAGCACGGCAGCAATGAGATTCTTCATGGTGTCGCCGGCAAAAAATGGAAAGGCAGCGCCCAGTGCCGTCGCAAAGCCAACGGCCATAGCCGCCCAGGCAATGATGGTCACAACGAGCTTCAGCACGCCCACCTCATAACCGACAAAATCCCCAAAAGCGGCCTTGGCATAAAGGTACGGGCCCCCATTCCGGGAAAAGAAACCGGCGACTTCCGCAAAGCAAAGGGCAAGGCAGCCAGCAAGGAACGCATCAAAAAGAAGGATCAGGAGGCTTGACGGTCCCATCAGGGCATAGGCCCGGTTTGGCAGGAGAAAGATTCCCGTCCCGATGATGCTGTTGATACCGAGAAGGACAATGCTCCAAAGGCCAAATTTATCTTTTTTATCGGTTCCCATGACGTACCTCCGCTTCCTTGATAAAGTCCACAAATAGGTTCCGTGCTAGCTTACTGTGAATGGACATCATTTCCGGATGGAACTGATAGGCCATAAGATAGCTTTCTCCCGTCCCTTGCAGGGATTCCACGGTGCCATCCTTGGCGCGGGCTGTAACAAGGAGTCCTTGGCCCACTTCGTGAACGGTCTGGTGATGATGGCTGTTCGTAACCCATTCCGTACGGCCGAGAAGAGAAGCCAGCCGGCTTTGAGGATCGATTTCAATGGTATGCGTTGCCGTCGCCGGGTCCTGGTTCTGGGAATGCTTCACAAAGGACTGGGGATCTTTGGAAAGGTCCTGATAAAGCGTCCCGCCGTGCGCCACATTGATGATCTGCAGACCGCGGCAAATTCCGACAACAGGGATTTTCCTTGCTTCCGCCCGCTTCAAAAGCAGCATGTCGAAATGATCTCGTTCCGGCCACACCGCGCCAATCTGCCGGCAAGGTTCTTCCCCATAAAGGAGGGGATACACATCGTGTCCGCCCGACAAAAGGAGCCCATCGACGCGGTCCATAAGGGCTTCCACGACATCATCCTCTTCATTGAAGGGAATGATGAGGGGGATACCGCCCGCCTCCGTAACAGAACGGACATAATCATGGTTCACATAGCTTCGATGATAACCGGGGAATTGCCCGCCGCCATCAACCATATGGCTGCCGGAAATCCCAATTAACGGTTTTGCTGTCATAGGAGTTCATCTTCTTTCTATATGTTTTTGTATATTTTCATTCTAGCACAATGAAATTGTGAAGAAAATGAAAATTTCTCTGTTCAACAAAAATTGTGAAACAAGGTTTCAAAGACAGGTTGCTTCTATTCTACTTTTTGCGAAAAAGAGCATTGGCATAGCTTACGGCCGCAACGGCGTTTCCCGCATAGGCATCCGCGCCCAGTTCTGCCGCATACTCTTTGGTCATAACGGCGCCGCCAACAATGACGCGACACCCCGGTGCCTTCTCACGAAGCTGTCGGATCGTTTCTGCCATGGAACCCAAGGTCGTTGTCATGAGGGCCGAAAGGCCCACAAGCTTCACATCCCGTTCCAAAGTCTTTTCCACGATGGCCTCCGGCGGCACATCCTTGCCAAGATCAATGACATCATAGCCATAGTTTTCAAGAAGCACCTTGACAATATTTTTCCCAATATCGTGGATATCCCCTTTGACCGTAGCAACAATGACAGGGTCGCCCTTTCCCCTATCCGCGCCCTTTTGGAGCATTGCTTTCTTGATGATTTCAAAGCCTGCTTTGGCCGCGTCGGCACTCATGAGGAGCTGGGGCAGGAAGAGGGTCTTTTTTTCAAAGGCATCGCCCACGCGGTTAAGGGCTGGAATCATATATTCATTGATGATGGAAAGCGCGTCCCTTCCTTCATCCAAAAGCGCTGCAACCGCCGTCTCAGCCGGTGAGATGAGGCCCTTTTCAATGGCTTCGTCAAGGCCATAGCGGCCTTGTTCGCCGCTGTCTTTTGCGGCAGGAACATGGGGTTCCCTTTTTTCTGTTGGCCGATCCGCAAAATAGGAAACATAGGCCTTGCAGCTTGTGTCATACCCACTTAAGGCGCCATAGGCAAGATAGGTTTCCATCATCGGTGCTGAATTAGGATTGATGATGCCTGCCGAAAGGCCCAGCTGCATAGCCGAGGCAAAAAAGGCACTGTTGACAGCGTCCCGATGAGGAAGGCCAAAGGAAATATTCGAGACCCCCATAACCGTCTTAAGTCCTGCCTTTTTGAGAGCCGCGATGATGGAAAGGGCAATCTGGGCATTTTGTCCCCCCGTGCTGATGGTCATGGCAAGGGGATCAAGAAGCAGTGCCTTTTCAGAAAGGCCCGCCTTTTTGGCTCCCGCAATGACGCGGCGTGCACTTTTGAGCCGGCCTTCCAGCGATTCCGCAATCCCGTCATCATCAAGACAAAGTCCAACCAGCATTGCGCCATACTTCTTTGCTAAGGGCAGGACCGACGAAAGGGAACTTGTCTTGCCATTTACAGAATTAAGGAGAGGCCGTCCGTTATAAAGGCGCAGGGCCCGTTCCATGGCTTTGAGATCACTCGTATCAATCTGAAGCGGCAGGGGCGTAATGGACTGGAGTGTCCTCATCGCCTTTTCAAGAAGGGCCGGTTCATCAATACCGGGTACACCGACGTTGACGTCAAGGACCTGGGCCCCCTTGTCGATCTGTTCCAAGGCAAGCTGGCACACATAATCCATGTCCCCGGCCTTAAGGGCCTCTTTGAGCCGTTTTTTCCCCGTCGGATTGATGCGCTCGCCAATGATGACAGGCATGCGGTCAAAACAAACAGGCGCACCATAGCCGGTAATGCATTCTGGGGCCCCGGTCCGTTTTTCCGGAGGCGGCAGCTCGGCGCAGCTTTCTACAAGGGCTTCGATGTGCTGGGGCGTTGTCCCACAGCAGCCGCCCAAAAGGGCTGTCTGGGAAGCAAATTCCAACATGGTTGCGGCAAATTCCTCAGGTCCCACCTCAAACTGTGTGACTCCATCGTGCGTGACAGGAAGACCGGCATTCGGATTGACCACAAGAGGCAGGTCTGTTGCCGCAAGGGCGCGGGGCACAAGGCGGCTGATTTCCTTGGGCCCCAGCCCGCAGTTGAAGCCAACAGCCGAAGCCCCTAGGGAAGAAGCGACAATCATGGCCGTTTCCACATCGGCGCCGCTTAAGAGCTTTCCTTCTTCGTCGAACGTAAAGGTCACCACAAAAGGCAGATTAGAATGTTCCTTTACGGCCAGAATTGCCGCTTTGGCCTCATAGGTATCACTCATGGTCTCAATCAGGACAAGGTCAGCACCGGCTTTTTTCCCTGCTTCGACCGCTTCCGCGTAAAGGGACACGGCCTCTTCAAACGGAAGGTCTCCATACGGCTGGAGAAGCTTTCCCGTCGGTCCTAGGTCAAGGGCCACACATCCTTTCTCGCCACAAGCCTGGAAGGCCTTTTGGGCAAGTTTGACCGCTGCCGTAACAAGAGTCGAAACCGCTGGCGTGCCATGGGCCTTTCCAAATTTGAGGCCATTGCAGCCAAATGTATTGGTCTTGATGATTTGGGCCCCTGCCCTGATATAGGCTTCGTGGACGCCTTGGATCACATCAGCATGGCTCAGGTTCCACAGTTCTGGCAGCTCACCCGGCATAAGCCCCGCGCTTTGAAGCATGGTTCCCATGCCGCCATCAAAAAACAAGCGTTCCTTTTCTAACCGTTCTCGAATCTCCATCGTCAAGGTTCCTCTTTCCGGAAAGGACAGTTCAAGGCCGTGCAGGCATTGCACGAGCTATGACGAGCATCCGGCTCCTTTCTGGTTTCATTTTGAAGGCCATGATTGATGCCAATCACAGCCGTTACGGACTTAATAGGCGCCATCAAGCCTCCTGCCGTCAACGTAAGGCCAATCTTCTTAGGCAGCTCCAAGAGACGGAAAATCTTTTCCTGATCCGTAAGCGGCCAATCCCCATACCCTGGAGAAAACCGTGACCGGTAGGTAAACTCAGCAGATAACTCCCCTTTCCATTCCTCTTCCAGCTTGTCACAGTAACTTTCAATAAGAGCCGCACCAACGGCTTGGGCCGCGGCTCCATAGGCAATCCGCTGCAGACTGAGGCGTCGGATGCCGATATCAAAGCGGCTGCCCAAGGTGGCCCCAAAAAGAATCACTTCCGGGCAGCCCAAAAGGTGGTTGGCAAGCTGGCTGCTTTCAAAGACCGTGCCGCCCTCAAGTTCCACGCGGCCCATCCTGCCGTCACAAGGGGGCGTGACGCGGCAGGAAAGACGCCGTTTCACGGCACGCGGCTGGACTTCGTTGCGAAGGGCGATAAAGGCTTCATCGACCAGGCGCGCAGCTTCCCGATCATCTTTTTGGGCACCAAAATAGCGAACCGCTTCCTTTTCATCAAAGGGAATCTTTACTTGTGCCATCTTGGGCTCCTTACAGTTTGATAACTTCCGAAAGAGTACGGCGGATGCCGCCAATGACTTCCGGTTTATTCATCGTATAGACATGGATATGGTTGAATCCGTTGGCAATCAGGTCCATGATCTGGCCTGTCGTATACGCCATCCCCGCCTGACGCAGAGCCTCCGGATGATCACCAAAGCGCTCCACCACGGCCCGCAGCTTGCTGGGAATGGGTGTTCCGCTGAGGGTAAAGATGCGTTCCACCTGCTTTGCGTTCGTGATCGGCATGACGCCGGCCACAACAGGGACACGGACCCCTTTGGCCAGGAGCCGATACATGAAGTTATAGAACATCTCATTATCAAAGAACATTTGTGTCACGAGAAAATCACAGCCCGCATCTACCTTGCGTTTCATGTTCTCCAAATCCTCATCAAGGGTCCGCGATTCAGGATGCCCCTCAGGGTAGGTAGCGCAGCCCACGCAGAAATCCCCCGTTTCCTTGATGAAGCGGACGAGGTCGCTGGCATGGGGGAAGTCCGATTCCGGCAGCTCGTCCATTCCTTGAGGACGATCACCGCGCAGGGCGAGGACATTATCAATGCCGCCGGCTTTCATGTCGCGAAGGACGCGGGCGATGCCATCTTTTTTCGCACCGATACAAGTTAGATGGGCCAAGGCCGGGACCCCGCTCCGCTCGACCTCAGAGGCAATCGCAAGGCTCTTGCCGACTGCGGTGCCGCCGGCGCCATACGTGACACTCATATAGTCCACCCCATCGATGGCAATAGCATGGACAATATCCATGGCATTTTGCAGTTCTGTCCCTTTTTTAGGCGGGAAAAGTTCGCATGATATGGTTACTTTGGGACTATCTAGAAGTTCCTTGATTTTCATGGCTGGGCCCCCTTCTCTTACAATGTCCCTATTGTAGTACAAAGGAAAAAGATAGGCAATAAAAAAGAAAAAAAGTAACAGGGTGTCTGCAAAATCTTCTCTTCTGCTTTTTTTATCATAAAAACGAGAACACCGTCCGCAGACTGCAACCCACACAGACCCCAAAAAAAGAAAAAGGACGGAAGACACGCCAAAACGCCGTGCCGTCGTCCTTTTACCAAAAGAAAATGGCATCATTCCTGGGAACCGGTTTCCCTCACACAGGGACGCTTTCCCGGCTTTCCCAGCCCCTCCAGGCCATACATGGTAAAGCGCAGGAGCTGGAGCTGCAGCTCGTACCAATCCGTATTCTTGCACCAGCCAATCTTCTTATTGACGGCCATGGATCCGTTGATGATGCTCCAAAAGATGTTTTCTGTGATGTGGGCCGGAATGCCCTCTTTTTCTGCCATGTAAGCGATGAAATGGCCTTTTTCCATGGCGAAGATTTTTTTCATCATCAGAGGCAAAATGGTGTCATCCTTCACGAGGGGATGATATTTGGGAATATCGATGAGGCGATGACAAGGCGGCAGCCGGTCATTATAAGCCTTGAACACAGCAAGGTCATTTTGCCGGACTACATCCCATAAATCCTCAAAAGACTCATGACAAGTCCGGTCCGTTATGGAATCCAAGAAAATAAGCGCGTCATTCATGATGTCATCAACTAAATCATAGATATCAAGATAATGGGCATAGAAAGTTGCTCTTGTAATGCCTGCTTTTTGGCAGAGGGCCGTGATCCGGATCTTTAGGAAAGGCTTCTTTTTCAGCATCACCAAAAAGGTATCCTTAATATGATTGCGTGTGCTCTTCGTCCGCACGGGAAGCATAGTTTCGCTCATGGTCGTCCCTCCTTAATCTTATTATACCATCGACAGGATAGGGAATTGGGGCCTACTATACAAAAATCAAAATCTGTCTGTTGATAACAGATGATTTTTCTTGATAAGATGTGCATACAACAAAACCTAGTGAATAAGGAGGCAATCATCATGAACGAACTGTATAAAAACTTCAACGGAGAGGCTCCGAAAATCGATCCAAAGGACGCGGTTATGCTCCTCATCGACCATCAGAGCGGTCTTTTCCAGTGCATCAACGATATGGATTTCAAAAGGGTCCGTGACCATGCCATTGCCCTTGCAGAAGCAGCCACCCTTGCCGGCATCCCGGTCATTACGACGGCATCCGTTCCCCAAGGTCCCAATGGTCCACTCATTCCTGAAATCCACCAAGCAGCTCCCCACGCGGTCTATGTTCCTCGCCGCGGTGAAATCAACTCCTGGGACTGCCCTGCCTTTGTAGAAGCCGTAAAGAAAACGGGCCGCAAGACCCTCATCATTGCCGGTACCGTCACAAGCGTCTGCCTTGCCTTCCCGGCCATTAGTGCAGTTCGTGATGGCTATAAAGTTTTTGCCCTGCCCGATGCATCCGGTACTTATTCCAAGATGGCCGAGGAAATTTCCCTTGCCCGGATGGTCCAGGCCGGTGTCATTCCCATGGACACGTCTTCTGCCATTGCCGAAATCCAGCAGACCTGGCATCGTGACGACTGGGAAAAATGGGCCAACATCTGGGCCCGGATCTTCACGAACTACGGACTTCTGCTTGAAAGCTATGCCAAGGCCGTCGAAGTCACGAAAACAGGCGAACCTATGGACAGCCTGCGCGAAGACTAAGCTTCTGATGACTCATTCCCCACAAATGGGGTCACTCTCTCGAAACAAAAAATTCCTTCCTCTTCATGGGGGAAGGAATTTTTTTATGGACATGATAGAAATGGGGCGGCTTCCTTGGTCGGGATTGCCTCGCTTGGCAGTTCTTTCTCCTGATTTTCCCCTTTCGGAACCATGCCACCGTATTCTATGTACCATTCATACTCCATAACAGGGCCTTATCGCAAAACTTTTCATTATGAGAAACGGCATGAGCCCCTTGTTTCATGGAATCTTTCCTTTCATGAAACAAGGGGCTCATCATCTGCATCAAAGCTCAGTCATTGCTGCTCCGACTAAAAAACTCACTGACTCAAGCGGGGTACTGCTAGGAGGCTCGCCGCGTTTGACAACACAGATGGGTCAATATGGGCCATAGGCGAAAAAGGTTTCCTCTGCAATCCGAAAAAATTCCTAGGAGCGGCCCGCCCGACGACGGCATTTTTTCGGGCGTCTTAGAAATGAGATTATGGTACGTGACTTCTTACGAATCGTCATGCCTTCCTTGCTCTCAAAAGAATCTTTTCTCAAGCAAGGAGGACACGTATGTATCTGCATCGAATCGGCGCGATTTGTGCGCCGAGTAAAAAACTTACTTACTGAGTCCTACTATCAATTTTTCCAGCACATCCACCATGGTTTCCAAGGATTCCTGAGGAATGAATTCATAACGGCTGTGGAAAAGATAGCCGCCAGTCGAAAGGTTCGGACAAGGCAGTCCTTTATGGCTGAGACGCGCCCCGTCCGTACCGCCGCGGATAGGCTGCACGATGGGTTTTACCCCGCAGGCTTCAAAAGCATGACGAGCTTCATCGACAAGTTCCATATGATTTTCGATGATGGGACGCATATTGGCATAGGAGTCACGGATGGAGACTGTCACGACACCGCTTCCCCATTTTTCGTTCAGCTTCCTGCCAATTTCTTCCACTTTCCTTTTCTGGGCAGCAAATTTTTCAGCGTCATGCTCGCGCAGAAGGTACTTCATTTCGCAGTGCTCGCAGCTGCCTTCGATGGAAGACAGATGGTAAAACCCTTCATACCCTTCAGTATAAACAGGCTGCTCTTTTTCCGGCAGCAAGGACTGGAACTCACAACCCACAGCGGCCGCATTGATCATTTGGTTCTTGGCACTTCCCGTATGGACGCTCACGCCCTTGATGGTGATAGTTGCCGTAGCCGCGTTGAAGTTTTCATATTCCAGTTCACCCAAGGCTCCGCCGTCAACAGTATAAGCAATCTGGGCACCAAATTTTTCAAGATCGAAGAACTTCGTACCTTCCCCGACTTCCTCGTCCGGCGTAAAACCAATGCGGATCTTTCCGTGTTTAGGAGCATCCGGACGAAGCAGACGCTCCGCAAGGGTCATGATTTCAGCCACACCGGCTTTATCATCAGCCCCCAAAAGTGTCGTTCCATCTGTCACAATGAGCCGTTTTCCCTTGACTTCATTGAGACAGGGAAAAGCGCTTGGCGTCATGACAATATCCTGTTCCTTGTTAAGGACGATATCGCCCCCCTGATAATCTACAAAGGCAGGATGGATTGGACCGCCACTTACAGCATTGCTCGTATCAAGATGGCTGATGAGGCCAATGGTCGGACCCTTATCACGGGTCGCGGGGATGGTCCCCATGACATAGCCATATTCATCTTGGATTACATCCGTAAGACCCATGGCTTTCATTTCTTCCGCGATCTGGGCTCCTAGGACTTTTTGGTTCGGACTGGATGGATACACCTTGGCATCATCTACGGAGGTTGTGTTGACAGCGATGTACTTCAGGAAGCGTTCTGTTGCAGTGGTCATGTTTTTTGTCTCCTTTTCTGCTGTGATGTGAAATCAAATCCCCTCAAATTGGCCCTAGTCAACAATGGAAGTTAGACTTGAGCGTCAAAAAGCGGCAGGTTCTCGAGAGTCACGATGTCCTTGCGGTTCATGGCATCCCCTTCGGCGAGGATGGCCATGCGCCCAATCACTGTGCCGCCCGCTTTTTCGATAAGTTCTTCCAAGGCCTTGATGGAGCCGCCTGTGCTGATGACATCATCCACAAGGAGGATCTTCCTGCCGCGAACAAGGGCAATATCCTCATCTTGAAGAACGAGGATCTGTTTTCCCTTGGTTGTAATGGAGCGGTCTTCAACAATAATTGGATTTTCCATGTAAGCCTTGACGGACTTTCGGGCAATGGCATAACGCGGCATCCCCATGAGGCGCGCCATTTCGTGAACCAAAGGAATGCCCTTGGTTTCAGCGGTCACCATGATTTCCGTTTCCGGCGGCACGCGTTTGACAAGTGCTGCAGCGGCCTTTTCCACAAGCTCCACATCGCCTAGGATGACAAAGCCCGCAATGGCCAGTTTGTCATTGACATTGAGAATCGGAAGTTTTCTTGTTACACCTGCGACGTGCAGTTCATAAAATCGGTCAGCCATTTGTATGTATGCCCCTTTCATACCAAAAGTGGTTCCTTTTCCCTTCCTTACGGCGGGAAGTGTTCCTTCATCGATTGATCACGCCAGCTGCATTTGGGTTGGTCGCAGGCAGCAGCTTCTTTACCTGCTGGAAAGATGAGTCTCCAAAGATTGAATGCTTTAAAAAACCGCACGCAAGCCGCCTTCTTTCGCTTTTTATTCAGCGTTTGTGCCAAAGGCAGGCGGCACTTTCGCACGCGGAGACAGTCAAGTTATCCACAATAAAAGGTCCCCATTCATGGGCTTTTCCAGCCTAGTGAAGAAAGTTATTCACCAAATCGAAGGTTATCCACAGTCCCTGTGGATAACCTTGTGTATAACCTATGATTGGAAAGACGGAATGGCCTAGCTGCCTTTTCCACCGCTATTCTGGGGGAAAGAAATGGAAAAAAGGCCGCGTCTTTATCCAGGACGGGCCCTCCGTTCGGAATCCCTTACAGGTCTTCCACCATGTGGGGCGGCATGCTCCACTCCACCAAAACGCCCGTATTGACCCAAAGACGGGTCAATACCTGCTGGCAGTCCTTCCAACTGTCTCTGGCAAGGAAGGTCCGCTCTTCGAAATGATAGGTACAGGCGTCAATAGGGACTTCCATCTTATGCGGTGCCGCAAGAAAGTCCATGATTTTCTGCTCGATCTGGGTCTCGCCTTTGATGGTGACCGTAAGTTCCTTGGTTTCTTCGTTATAGTCAAGCGCGCCATAATGGCCGTTATAATTCAACGTGACACTTTTTATTGCCATACTGTTAAACCATCCTCTTTTCAAGTGATAGCCCCATTATATCATAAAGGATGGACTCGATGCACGGGAAGTTTCTGGGATACGTACAAAAAAAATCCTGTCCCGATGTCTCAAGAAAAAAGACGCGGGACAGGACGGCAGAAATCGTCAGGATTCCTTATGATAAACCGGTTTCAGGCGCTGGGAAAGGGGCAATTTCTTTTTGGGTGCATGGGCCATGGACCAGGCCATCATGCGTTCCTGGACACTGACCTTTTCCCGGCCATGAGCGTAGACGCGGCGGTAATTGCCGTTTGAAAGCTCCATATGGGCCCCGACATTATCCTTGAGACACAGATCAAGAAAGGCCTTGATCCGTTCAATGTGGGCATGGCGCTCAACAGGGAACATGAGTTCCACACGCTCGCTGAGATTGCGGTGCATCATGTCTGCACTGGAAAGATAGAGTTCTTCCTGACCGTCATTCCAAAAATAATAGGCCCGGTGATGCTCAAGAAAACGGCCAATGATAGAACGGACCGTGATATTTTCCGACAGCCCCTTGATTCCCGGACGCAGGCCACAGATCCCGCGGACAATCAGATCGACTTTGACGCCAGCTTGGGAGGCCTCATAATATTTTTCGATCATGGGCTGATCGATCAGGGAATTCATCTTGGCAATGAGATAGGCTTCCTTTCCCGCCTTGGCATGAGCAATTTCCCGATCGATCAGTTCGGTCATCCGTTCCCTCAGGCCCAAGGGAGCCATGATGAGCTTGTGGAAGATGGGCGGCTCGGAATAACCGGAAAGGACATTGAAAAAGGCGGAGGCATCCTGCCCAAATTCATCGTTTGCCGTGAGAAGGCCAAAGTCCGTATAGAGCTTGGCCGTCTTATCGTTGTAGTTTCCCGTCCCCAAATGGACATACCGTTTGATGCCGGTTTCTTCCTTACGCACAATGAGAGTGATCTTGGAATGGGTCTTCAGCCCTACAAGGCCATAGATGACGTGACAGCCGGCGCGTTCCAGACGGCGCGCCCAGACAATATTGTTTTCTTCATCAAAGCGGGCTTTCAGTTCCACCAGGGCCGTCACCTGCTTGCCGTTTTCCGCCGCTTTGGCAAGGGCCGCGACAATGGGTGAATTCCCGCTGACACGGTACAAAGTCTGCTTGATGGCAAGGACCTTGGGATCTTCGGCGGCATCCCGGATGAGATTGACGACAGGATCAAAACTTTCATAAGGGTGATGAAGCAAAATATCATGGTCCCGGATCTGGTCAAAAAGGGAAAGGTCGGGCGTCAGTTCAGCTGGTACTTGGGGCGTATAGGGCTTGAAGCATAGGGACTCCATCCCCTTTTGGCTGATGAAACCAAAAAGGAAGGTAAGGTCCAGCGGGCCCCGCACTTCGTAGATCTCTTCGTCCACAAGGTCAAGTTCTTGCTTAAGGAAGTCCTGTAGGAAGGAACCCTTTTCCGGATTGATTTCAAGCCGAACGGCACTCCCTCTTTTGCGTTTCTTTAAAGACCGTTCGATTTCCTTCATGAGGTCGTGGGTTTCATCTTCATCAACCTCAAGATCCGAGTCACGAGTAATGCGGAAAGGTACCGCATCAAGGATGCTCAGTCCTTTGAAGAGCTCCCCGCAGTGTGCCATGATGAGGTCTTCCAAGAAAACGAAGGATTTTTCATCTCCCGCCCCCTTCACAGGGATGACACGGGGCAAGACGCTCGGCACCTGAATAAAGGCGATCTTACGGATGTCCTTGGCATCCCGCAGTTCAAGGGCGATATTAAGGGACTTATTGGCAAGAAAAGGAAAGGGCCGTGACGCATCAATGGCCATGGGCGTGAGAACCGGAAAGACCATTTCCTTGTAGTACCGTTCAAGGCTTTCCCGCGCCTTTCCCGAAAGATCCTCCACCCGGGAAAAGGAAATGGCATACTTTTCCAGTTCCTTTACTAGGGCAAAGAAATAGCGGTACTTGAGTTTCATTTCACTATGGGCAGCTGCCGCAATAGCCGTAAGCTGCTCCCGCGTGGAAAGTCCGGCAATGTCGGGGCGTTCGATTCCGGATTCCTCGCGGCCCACAAGACCGGCTACACGGACCATGAAAAACTCATCAAGGTTTGAAGCAGAAATAGCCACAAAACGAAGACGTTCCAAAAGAGGCAGGGTCCTGACGCCAGCTTCACGCAGGACGCGGAGGTTAAATTTCAGCCAGCTCAGTTCCCGATTGATATAATATTCTGGCTTCTTGAGATCCATAAGGGTTCCACTCACCTTTCCACTTGTTCCAGGATTGGCGTAAGGCCAAAAACTTCTTCAAAAAATCCGCTCTGTTTTTCAAAGGTCCAGCGCTCGAGGGAAAGATCCTCGCGACTTGTGACAATGACGCGGAATTGATTTTCCTTCATTACGGTCCGGCAGCCTGTGATCTTTTGCTTGCGGCTGACATCAAGGGCATCGGCAAGACGCAGGATGGCTGCCAGTTTAGCCACCGCGGGAGTTGCAGAAATCTCCCGGTCGTAGGCTTCTGGCGACAGGGCGTCAGGCGACGGCAGGGAAAAGAGATAGGATACGGACGCAATGGTCTGCTGCGCGTCGGGCCCAAATCCCAAAAAGTCCGTTGCTTGGATCAGCTCATAATTGTATAGCTTCCCCGCACGCAGGGAAAAGAACTTACCCACACCATGGAGCAGGGCGGCAGCGCGGAGCAGATGGAGGTCAGCCCCGTCGAGGCCCTCGCTTTTGGCGACCGTTTTGAAGATAGCTTCACAAAGATCTGCTACAAGGCCCACATGGACAAGATTGGTTCCAAAACGGCGGGCCACACCTCGGATTTGGCTCATCTGGATGCTCTGCATATACGCCATAAAGGCTGGATCTTTCTGGCGGGCAATATAAAGGGCCCGGATCCCGTCAATGAAACGATTGGTCACGATATAGACAAAAGGCGATCCAGCCGCCCGGATCAGTTCCTCATAAAGGGTTGCCGCCGGAAGGACCAAATCTGCTTCTTCCTCAGATAGGGCATAGACCTTTGTCAGCTGGCGGGGGGAAAGACTTCTAAGGCGCAGGAGGATTTCCTCAAGGTCCCCTGCCCCAACCTTGATAAGGCCCTTTTTGTCCGGCTTTTTTTTCAAGATCCGCGGCAAATAGCTTGATTCAACGCCGCTGATGAACATGCTCTCGACGGGCTTATTTTCCAGTTCCTGCATGACAGGAAAAAGATTGGCCCGAATATACTCCCGCAAGGCCTCCCCAAAATGGATGCTGGACTGTTCATTGCGCGTGAAGTATTCCTTCATACGGATCAGCCCCACATGCAGGTTCTGCTGATATTCCATCTCTCCCCTGCGCACATAGGTAAAGCCCATGGCTCCGCTCGATAGATCCACAAGAAGGTGTCCGCCTTTATGTTCCACCTTTTTCTTATGGGATTCCAAATGGTAGCTGAGGGACGCAATCTTTCGAAAGATTTCCTGGGGCAGGTTGATCACGTCCATGACAAAGCCCGTTTTCACAAGAACCTGATCCAAAAAGAACGTTCGATTCCGGGCTTCCCGCACAGCGGTCGTTGCTTCAAGGACATAGTCCTTGATCCCGTAATCCTTCATGAGACGGCGGAAGCCCTTCAAGATATCAATAAGAGCCCGCATCGTCTCGGTTGAGATACGCCCCGTCTTGAAGGTCTCTTCGCCCAGACGGACAGTCTGACTGGCTTCATCAAGGATGGTCACAGCATAAAGGTCAGTGTACTCAATAAGCTGCATCGTGACCCGCTCCGAGCCTAAATGGATGATGGCAGCCAGCTGTTTTTTCTTTGCCATAGTATGCCTCCCGTCTCAATCTTATGGGTATCGGCGGAAAACCTGTCACACCGCCTGGAAATCGTGTTATACTAACAGTAATCTATCATTTTCTTTTCATTGTAGCACGTTTTCTTCCCTTCATCGAATAATTTACCGATTCTTTACAGGGTACTGCTAGTATAGAGGAAAAGAAAAACAAACTTCCATAGGAGAAACAATATGAAACGAATCGGAATCATAGACGTGGGTTCCAACTCGGCACGGCTTGTCATCATGGAAATCTCAAGCCAAAAAGGGAGCCACCTCGTCTATAACCAGAAAGATCCCTTGCGTCTGGCGCTTAAGACCGATCCCCAGGGATATCTGACGGAAGAGGCCTTCACGAGCACCATCGACTGCATCCGGGGCTTTGCTTCCATGTGCCGTTTCTTCCACGTAACAGATATGGTTGCGGTAGCCACAGCCGCCATCAGGAACGCAAAAAACGGCATGAAACTGACACGGGCCGTCAAGGAAAAAACCGGTGTCGATCTGGATATCATTTCGGGCAAGACGGAAGCCTTTATGAGTTACGTTGGCGTCGTCAATACCATCAATGTAGAAGATGCTGTGATTTTTGACCTAGGCGGCGGTTCGACAGAAGTCATCCTCGTCCGAAAGCGGAAGCTCATTGATTCCGTCAGTCTGCCCATTGGCTGCGTCAACCTGACAAAGCAAAGCCGGCAGGGCTCTATGCGCGGCCGCGAAGACATGAAGACCATGCAGAAGCTCATTGCCGAACAGATGAAAAAAACGCCTTGGCTAACTGGCTGCGGACTGCCCCTTGTCGGCGTAGGTGGTACGGCCCGTTCCATTGGGAAAGTGGAAGAAAAGCGGATCAAGTACTTTACGGCCAAGCTCCATAACTTCCAATTTGATATAGCCGATTTTGCGATTTGGTACAAAGGGCTCCTCTCGACACCGCCGGGGATGCGCCGGCGCATTCCCGGCCTTTCAAGCGACCGGGCAGACGTCATCGTCGCTGGCAGCTCCATCATCAAGGCCCTGGCAGACAAATGCAATTCTAAAAAACTCATCATCTCCGGCTGTGGGCTCCGGGAAGGCCTCTTTTGCGAATATCGGCACCAGCACGAAAACATGCCCCTCATTACGCCTAACATCCTTGAAACGAGCCGCAACGACATGATTCATCAATATGTGCCAGATGAGGAACATGCCCGTCTTGTGGCCCGCTTTGCCCTGCGAATCTTTGATGGCTGGAAGCGCTTTCACAAGCTGCCGGAAAAACGCTGGCGGGACCTTGTGGAAACAGCGGCCCTGCTTCACGATACAGGGATTACCATCAATTACTACAACCACACACGGCACAGCGGCTACATCATTGAAAATGCCCGACTTTTTGGCATGAGCCATATGGACATCGTCTTTGCCTCCATCATTGCCGCATGGCACCACGGGGTAAACCGCTCCTACCTGCGCAACAAACCTTACCGGAAACTGATCACGGATAAGGATATTGAAGACCTGACGCGGGCAGCAGTTATTGTGGCCATCGCCGAAAGCCTGGATCATCCCCACATGGGGGATATCCTCGATGTGGAGGCCCGCGACCTAGATGAAGCGGCCCAGCTCACTCTCATTGCCCGCAAGGATCCCCTCATTGAAATGAAGCAGCTAAACGCCCTGATGAAATGGATCCGCAAAACCTTGGGGACTCCAGTCGCTGTCGTTGTCAAACTCCTTCCCAATGGCAGCACCAGAAAGGAGTAAGATGTCATGACCCTCCAGCAGCTGCGCTATATCGTCGCCATTGCCGAAGCAGGTACCTTGAGCGGCGCTGCCAAGGCCCTCTTCATCTCCCAGCCAAGCCTTACGAAAACCGTACAGGAACTGGAAAATGAAATGGGCATCAAGATCTTTGAACGGACCAACAAAGGGGTCCTTCTCTCCCATGATGGAGAAATCTTTTTAGGCTATGCCCGTCAGGTCCTGGAACAAGCCGCACTCCTTGAATCCCACTATAAGACCCAAGCCGGCGGCAAGCAGGAATTTCGTGTTTCGACCCAGCACTACTCCTTTGCGGTCAATGCCTTTGTCGACCTCATCAAGGAATACGGCCGCGACACCTACGATTTTAGTCTTCAGGAAACACAGACCTATGAAATCATCCGTGATGTGGCGGATATGAAAAGTGAAATCGGCATCCTCTATATGAACGACTTCAACCGTTCCGTCCTGGAAAAGCTCTTCAAGACCCACGACCTCGTCTTCCATGAGCTCTTTTCGACATCCCCCCACATCTTCATTTCCAATACCCATCCCCTCCATGATCGAGATAAGGTCTCCATGGAAGAACTGGAACCATATCCCTACCTTTCCTACGTTCAAGGGGACCATAACTCCTTTTATTTTTCGGAAGAGATTTTCAGTACCGTCGTACGAAAAAAGAATATCCGCGTCACTGACCGGGCTACGCTCTTTAACCTGCTGATTGGTCTTGATGGCTATACCGTCTGCAGCGGCGTCATTGATAAACGCCTCAATGGTGAATCCATCATTGCCGTTCCCCTAGATGAGGAAGATACCATCCATATTGGCTATATTACCCACAAAAAGATTCATCTGAGCCGCCTTGGCACAAGCTACATCAATGCTTTGGAGCGTTATATTGCAAGTTTGGAGATTGGGGGAAAAAATAAGTCAGCCCAAGGATTGAGCTGATTGGATGAGGACGGGAGCTGTCAGGCAAAAATGGGAGGGAACAGCCTCAAAGGCACGGACCCAAACCGGCCCCCTCATGGGGGAACGGGGCCGAAATGATTCGCCTGGAAACATGTCCCTGCGCCCTTCCGCTTTCGCTTCAAAGCGGGCTTGGGACCCGGGCAAATGGTCCTCACTGCCGCTTGCAAGGATATGGCGCATAGCTTCTCATCCATCACCAAAGCCGGGAAATTATGTTGATCAATGCTTATGGAAAATTTCTGGTTTCGGTCCCCCGATTTCAAAGAAACCAGCCTCTCACAACAATCAAATAAAAGTTAGAGCCCAAAACCGAACCTGCCTCTACGTCCGGTTTTGGGCTTCTTTTATGTTTTTTCCTTACAATCTTTGCCTCCGTGTTATTTGCCTTATAATCTTTTCCCTTCCGGTATTTTCTTCCATTTGCTTTTTGCAAATTCGGTTCAGATGGGTTCAGATACGAGGAGTCCCCGCTTCCACCGACGACGACAGACCTGAAACGCCAGCAATCCGCTAGCGCAGCGACGCGGGAGCTGTTGCGCGAAGGTTCTCCGAAGCGGCGCCACCAAAAATAAATCGGCGACGCGTGTGTTTCTTTGCGGCCAGAGGCCGGTACGTCTAGGAGGTTAAGGTCGCGGGCGACAAAGTAGATGGGCCCATATGGACTGAAAATTGCAAAAAGCTTCCGCGTTGATAAGCTGGGCGCTGGAAGTGACGACACATGGGTAGGAAAGGAAGCCCCCAGGCGTAAGCGATCCCCCAATCAGTAACGAAACGTCGTACGAATCGACATGCCTCCATTGCTACCTTAAAATAAGAGGTTGAGCAATGGAGGCACGTTATTTTGAAGACTCGGCCCAATTTTTGGGCCGAGTCCATATTTACATAAACACAACCGCCAGCGCCGTCGTGACAATCCCGCAGACACAAAGTGAGATGGAGCTCATAGCCCCTTGGATCTTACCAATTTCCAAGGCCTTCATCGTGCCAATGGCATGGCTGCAAGCCCCAATGGCAACGCCTTCAGCAACGGGATCTGTGATCTTGAAATGTCTGGCCAGGAAGGGAGCCAGGACGGCCCCTTCGATTCCCGTAATGACGACAGCTGCCGCCGTAATGCCGGGAATCCCGCCCCCGCTTTCGGAAATACCCAGCGCAATGGCTGTCGTAACGCTCTTAGGGAGCATGGACGCCGAAAAAATGGAGTTGGTCCCAAAAAGATGGCAAAGGGCAACGGCCGCGGCAATGCTGACAAGACTGCCAAAGGCGCAGCCGATGAGGATGGGCAGGAAATGTTCATGCAAAATAGCTTTCTGCCGATAGATCGTAAGAGCAAGCACAGCCGTGGCAGGACCTAGGAGCATGGAAATAAGCGAGCCACCGGTACGGAAATGATCCAAAGGGATGCCGGTTGCCATGAGAATAAGGACAATCATACAGGAAGACGTCAGTACAGGATTGCAGACGAGCCACCCTGTCTTTTTCTGCAGTTTGACACCAATGATCCAACAGACAAGGATGAGGAAAAGGCCAAGAAAAGGCGTGGCCGTCACATTTTCAAGCATGGCGGACTCCCTTCTTTTTCCCATGGCGCAGCATCAGCTGGACAGTCCACCCCGTCACAAAATAGATCAGCGGCGTTGTCACAAGTGTAATGACCAAAAAGGGCAGCAGATAGTTTTTCAGCGTCTCCACGTATTCCATCGTGCCCACGACAGCCGGCACAAAAAAGATGCCCATATTTTCGATGAAAAAGCGGCTTGCTTTTTCAATCTGATAGGGCTTGATGGCCTTTTGATACAGCAAGGTCATCAGGATGAGCAGACTGATGACGCTGTATGGGACGGCAAAGGGCATGATGGATGCCACTATGACCCCAACGAGACAAACGCCGAAAATCAGCGCCAGTTCCACAACGATGTTCATAAAAAAGTCCCCCTCGATTTTCTTTTCTCTCTAAAAATATGCGATAGATAAAAGTATACCCTATCTGTCACAAGAATAAAAGTGATGGGCCATAATTGATGGGAAAATCGCAAAAATTTCCCTCTTTCGTTTCATAAAAAAATGAGCCCCACTTTTCCCAAAGAGCAAGGGGCTCACCTTCACCTAATTGCGGCGCAGCTTCCGCAGCGCCAAAAAATGACTTACAAGATGCCCAGCATCGGTGCCACGGACACAATCGCGATACCGACAATAAGCATAACCATATCAATTTTCAGCATAAAGGACAGATACCGATCATAGGGAATCTGATAGATTTCAAGGGTCCCCATATTGGTCGCACTGGGATAGATTGCACTCGTAAAGTTAAGACCAATCGTAAAAGCAGCAATCAGCATGACCTGGCCACCAATGGAACCAATGGGAGCACTTTGGAAAAGCGCATAGGCTACGGCACCAAGAATCGGCATAGTAATGCCGGCAACACCGCTTGTCGACTGCATAAAGAACCCAATGCCCACATAAGCAAGGGCGGCTGCAATGGCAAAAGCCCAGCCGGGAACACCTTGAAGGGCATTCTGGATCCAGTACACGAACGTTACGCTCATACCGGCCGTTTTGCTGCCCATGATGACAGAGATCCCGTTTGCCACGGTGAGGACGAGAACAACGCCCAGCATTTCACGGGCACCGGCAACAAATTCGCGAACAAATTCCGGTTCAGGGATCTTGTTGATGGGCCCCAAGAGCAAGGCACCAACAAGGAAGACAAAGGCAAATTCATCAAAGTACCAATCGCCAAATTCCGTATAATGACCCGCGCCAAACAGTTCACCCAGGACAGGGACCTTGGCCAAGCTGCGGAAAGGCAGATTCACCACATCCTTCATGGTGCTGCCGTCAGCAAACTTGATGGCGTCCCAAGGCATGTACCCGCAGACAAGGGCCAGGATAATGACCACCAGCAGGGTGATGGACCAAGCTTTGCGGCTCGTAAATTCTTCCATTTTGTGATCTTCATCAACAAGGGTCTTGATATCAAGACCGTGGACGATGGATCTTGTTGGATTCCTTTTGACCGTGTCGGCATAGTGGAGCATATAGACGAGCCCCACAACATAAAGGACGAAGAAAATGACAATACGCAGCAGCATGCCGCTGCCCATGGACAGTCCATCGGTTCCAATGGCCCCTACGGCAGCCCCCAAGGAAAAGGGGTTGACAATACTTGCCATATTGCCCGCCGTAGCCCCGACAAAAAGGACACCGATCCCAGTAATGACGTCATACCCGGCAAGTACAAAAAGGGGAACGACGACCATGGAATAAGCCGGGATTTCTTCCCACAGTCCATAGACCGCGCCAAATAAGGCAGAAACAAACATGAGAACGATGATCAGGGCCTTTCCCGTAAACCGTTTGAGGAGCCAGCCAATGGCCGAATTCATGGCTCCGACATGGTTCATGAGGTGCAGGAAGCTTCCGGCCATAAGGATGGCAAAGCCAACAGGAGCGGCCTTGACAAAGCCCCGGATCGGCGCCATGAGGATGTCCCACAGGCCCATGGGCTGCAGGCCCTGTCCGGTCACGACTTTGCCTTCGACCATAATGGCGTTGTAAATGATTTCCTTTGTCCCGTTATTTTTAACGACAACGGATTGAGGGACAAACCAAGTCAGGATAGCGACAACGATCAGGACTAAAAATACAATGGAATAAGAGCTCAGCATTTGTTTCTTTTTCTTTGCTTGTACGTCTGACATAAGGACCCTTCTTTCTATTTGTACGGAAACAGGAAGCAAGAGGAGGCATCAGCGGTTGAAATTCACAAAAGTGTGGATGTAGATTTTCATCGCCGTCTTATAATCATCAACAACCATATTTTCATTTGGCATGTGTTCACTTTTTTCAACGCCGGGAAGGATGATGCCGTAGGCCACACAGTTATCCATGGCACGGGCATAGGTGGCGCCGCCGCTGGAAAGGGGTTTATGCTCCGTATCACCCGTCGCTTCAACATAGCTATCCATGAGCTTTTTGATGATAGGCGAATCAAGGGGCAGATAGACCGGTTTCAACCAGTCAAATTCATGATAGGTAAAGCCGTATTCAGCCGCTTTTTGCGTAATGGCTTCAACCGCCTTTTCCTTTGGATAGGTCACGGGAAGGCGCATATCGATGGACAGGATTTCTTCTTTTTCCGTAAGTTCAATCTTACCGAGGTTGAATTTGAGCTCACCGGATGCGTCATCCTTGACATCACCAAAAATAGGTTCTGCAAAAAGATGCCCCTCCAGATTGTCCTTCACAAAACGGGCCGCCTTCGTCGGGTATCCCATGGCCTCAAGGGCAAGCAGATAGCGATGGATGGCATTGACACCCTTTTCAGCAAACTGGGCATGCATCCCTTTACCAAGAATGCCCACGGTCTCCCCTTCATCGCGGTATTCATAATGAAGATTCTTCAGGGCCTCTATGAGGGCCTGCGATTTAGGAGCCTTGACATAGCTGGGAACGACGTTATAGGCATCACCGGCCTTAAAGGTGAGACCACTTTCGTTCGGCGCATGGAGCGTATATTCAAGGACCCCTTTTTCAGCATGGATAAGGGGGAAAATGGAATCAGGCGTAAAACCAAAATCCGGTTTTTCCTCTTTTTCCATATAGACCTTGATGCCGCGCCAGAGGTTTTCTTCATCGGTGCCAAAAATAAAGCGCAGACGGTAATTGGGGGTAAATCCTTCGTCAAGAAGAGCTTTAACGGCATAGACAGCAGTCAAGGTTGGGCCTTTATCATCCTGAACGCCGCGGCCATAGGCCTTACCGTCGCGGTAGTCCACTGTAAAGGGATCACTCTTCCAATCATCGATGAGCCCTGGCGGGACCACGTCAAGATGCCCTAAAACACCGATCAGGGTATCGCCTTCACCAATTTCCGCCCATCCATAGTAACCGTCTGGATCGGCATACGTACGATACCCCAGGTCCTTCATAAGGGCCATGGTTTCATCAAGAACCTTCTTGATGGCCGGCACATGGGGATAGTCATCGTCTTCCTTAAGATAGCTCGGGACCGCCACAAGCCGCTCCATAGCCTTTAGAAACTGGGGAAAGTTTTTTTCCATGCGCCCATAATAGCGCGCTTTTTCGTCCGGTGTCATGATTCTGGTTCCTCCTTTTTTCAGGAAAGTCCTGTTTCGTCGAAAAATTCAGCAAACAATTGATAAAATAATCTTTCACCACGATTATATCATAGGGTAAGGGCGTCCATAGAGCGACAAAAAAAGGGTTTCCTGCGTAAAAGGAAACCCTTCCTAGGGGAGTACGCGGTTCATGCGGTCCAGCGCCCCTCCCTCTAGCTTATAAAATTTTTCAATCGGTCGCCCGCGTCTTATGAAGCTTTCGATAAAACGCTTCGAGCCCCCTCTTCTTTGCCCTGTAATAGGGCTTTTTCCACGTTGAAAGGCCCTTTCCGAGAAAAGGCGTATAGACGCCGCCAATCCGCAGCTGGCGCAGGACAATATCCTCATAGGGGACATCGGGATTTTTCAGCATATCATACATGGTCATGAAAGCCGTTGTTCGTCCCTCACCGGCAACGCAGTGAAAATGAAGCCAGGCGTCCTTAGGCAAAGTCTTTACGAAACGGCGGAACCGCTCAATTTCCCCTGCATCAGGCCACAGATGGTCTGTTGCTGTAAAGCGGACATACATCACCCCTTTTTGAGCAGCAAGTTCCGCTTCCGTAAGCACCTGACCCGCCTCCACGGTCATGGTTGAAGCAGGCCTTTTATCCGTTTTGAGACGCACAAGGGTCACGTCCTTTCCCTGAAGGGCATGGATACGCTGCGCTTCATCAGCAAGTACAGCAAAGTGTCCCTTTCCCCTGTTGGCCCAATTCCGTTTCCCATACCAGCTTACGGGCATTCCATTCACAAAGCCATGGCTCTCCTGTCGCAGGTCAACAAGGACAATAGGTCCTTGGGTTCTATTTCGAAGATCTGCAAGGATTGCATCGAGTCCTTTTTCAGAGTACTGGCTGGATCCTGAGATATGGAGCTCAGACAGTCCTTTGCAGCTGGGAATACGGGAAGAAGCTTCCTTTGCGTAGCGAGGAGGGATTGCCCGATAAGCATCATCACAGGTCCTATAATTGCGCGGAAGTCCAGGTACATCTTCTGCGTCAAGACGCCACAGCGCGCCTTCGTAGGAAAAAGGCGCCTCAAGGGGCACGCTTTTAGGGGCCCCCTTTGCTCTGACGCAAGGAAGAGGCGCTGAAAAAGCAATCAAGGAAGCGCTTAGCATCAGTAAAAAGGGAACCTTTTTCAGCATCTTTCCTCCTATAAAAAACGGTTCTATAATAAATGTTGGGGTGAGGAAATATTCTTTCCTCACCCCATT
>ENA-OPXI01000236-OPXI01000236.1-human-gut-metagenome-genome-assembly--contig:-NODE-236-length-41673-cov-10.418569_pt1 | contig 41673 bp, 32 predicted proteins | sample MGYA00241520_ERZ502032 | MGnify/ENA primary metagenome ERZ502032 (study PRJEB25962, sample SAMEA2042106) | human gut metagenome | biome: human gut; feature: human-associated habitat; material: faeces...
ACCAAGAATATGTGGAAAGTTTCGCTCATGAAATTAAAATACCGATAGGTGCATTCTGCAATTATCTCTGCTGCTATCTGGGAACCTTTTTCATTTGGATGGCACCCATCATCCGCATAAAGATTTACTTTATCTGAAAGTTCATAAAATTTCTTTCCAACATCTGCAATCAAAGTATGGTTTCTATCTGCTGCTAGGTGATAAGCTTCATACAGTTTCTGATACATCTCATCATAATCCATTCCAAAAGTTTCCAACTTCTTTCCTCCACGTTGATATGCCCAGGTCGCATAAAAAACTGGCTTTGCTCCATTCTCCCTGATCTTCTCACAGAGTTTTTCTGCATTTTCAAGGAAACTGGCTTTTGATGTAATTGGACCATTGCTCATTTCCTGTAAAATGACAAAATCCCATTTTTCATTTTGCAAAGCTTCCTGTGTACGCTTTCCCATCTTTGTTTTCGGATTTAACTGCTCTGCCAATCGTGCCCCTCCACGGGTATGTTGCACAATCTCTGCACCGGTCAACTCATCCAACATGTCCGGCATATGATTTGCCGTTGTAAAACTGTTTCCTAACATCAATATTCTCATCTTCTATATTCCTTTATTATGCGCATTTACTTCTATCGCATAAACCAATTCCGTATGTTCATCAAACAAAACCCACTCCACCAGATCAAAATCATCTGGATGTTCCTTCAAAAATCCAGCAACTGTATTTACTGCAATTTTTGCTGCAAGTCCAACCGGAAATGAATACACTCCTGTAGAAATTGACGGAAATGCGATTTTTCTGATTTTGTGTTCCAGTGCCAGCTGCATAGAAGATAAATAACAGCTTGCAAGTAATTCTTTTTCATTTTGATTCCCACCATTCCATATTGGTCCTACTGTATGGATAACATACTCACAAGGGAGCTTATATGCTTTTGTAATTTTTGCCTTCCCTGTCTCACATCCATGTAATGTTCTGCATTCTTCCAAAAGTTCTGGTCCTGCTGCTCTGTGAATTGCTCCATCCACACCTCCGCCACCAAGAAGTGAATTATTCGCAGCATTTACGATTGCCTGAACATCTGTAATTTTTGTAATGTCTCCTCTGATTGTTTTCAACAATTCCATAATTTCTTTACTCACACTTTCTGTATTCTTCCAAAATGTCATTTGCTCCATAGATATTCTGGGAGTGTTCCATATTGCTGTTGCACATATTCAAAGATTTCTTCTTTACTCACACTCTATTCAGTTCCTGTTTTCTCTTATGTCCTGTTCTCAATCATACCACATTTCCAACCTTCCTACTACTGCCCAAATCTTTTTGCAATTTGAACCTCTATTCCTGCAAGTATTATAAATTGCTTTATAGTTAGCTACCGAAATCGCCACATTTTTCTTAAAAATCATGCGAAGTTTTCGTTAAGAAGTTCGTACGCAGGTTTTACGAAAACCATGACGAACATTTTACGAAAATCCGTTTAAAAAGTTACATGAATTTATAATGCAATATATGAAGTGGTGTATATAAGAAAAACCCTTGAAAATACTGGATTTTCAAGGGTTTTAAGACTCTTTTTAAAGTTCTGCAAAAACCAGATTACTGTGCCATCTGTTTTGCAACTTCTTCTGCAAAGTTCTCTTCTTTCTTTTCGATACCATCACCTGTCTCGTAACGTACGAAACCTTTAACAGTGATCTTAGCACCGTTTTCTTTAGCAACCTGCTCTACGTATTTAGCTACAGACTGTTTTCCGTCTTCAGCTTTAACGTATGTCTGGTCAAGAAGGCAGATTTCTTTAAGCTCTTTTTTGATACGTCCTGTGATCATTCCTTCGATAACCTTAGCCGGTTTCTGGGATTCTTTCGGATCGTTCTGGATCTGAGCCATAAGGATTTCTTTCTCATGCTCAATGTATTCTGCGCTTACTTCGCTATCGCTTGTGTACTGTGGTTTCAGAGCTGCAATCTGCATTGCTACGTTCTTAGCCATTTCTTTAACAGCATCGTTAACTACGTCTGTTTCAACGTCTACAAGAACACCGATCTTACCGCCCATATGTGTGTAGGAAGCAACGAAACCGTTCTCTTCTGTAACCTGAGCAAATCTTCTGATGTTCATGTTCTCGCCGATAACTGCGATCTGAGCTGCAAGAGCTTCTTTAACAGTCTTAGTTGTATCAAGTGCCCATGCTTCTGCAAGGAAAGCATCGATATCTGCTGCTGTTGTGTTCATAGCCTGAGCTGCTACATCTGCAACGTAGTTCTGGAATTTTTCATTCTTAGCTACGAAGTCTGTCTCAGCGTTAACTTCTACAACAACTGCTTTCTTTCCGTCTTCGGAAACTAAAGTTTTGCAAAGACCTTCTGCTGCTACACGGCTTGCTTTCTTCTGTGCTGTAGCAAGACCTTTTTCGCGAAGGAATTCTACTGCTTTATCCATATCACCTTCTGTAGCTGTAAGAGCTTTCTTACAATCCATCATTCCGGCGCCGGTCATTTCTCTTAATTCTTTTACCTGTGCTGCTGTGATAGCCATTTCATTTTCCTCCTGAATAATATTCGTAAATCGCCCGGAGGGGCTTTTCCTTTTTCAATGACAGGAAAGCCTGTCGGCTTTCCTGTACTGGTTCAAAAAATTATTCTTCTGTAGCTGCGAACTCTTCAGATTCAGCTTCGATTTCACCGTCTGCATCTGCAGTACCCTGTTTTGCTTCGATAACAGCGTCTGCCATTTTGGAAACGATTAATTTTACTGCACGGATTGCATCATCGTTACCCGGAATTACATAATCCAGTTCTTCCGGATCGCAGTTTGTATCGCAGATACCGATAAGCGGGATTCCTAATGTATGAGCTTCCTGTACGCAGATTCTTTCTTTCTTAGGATCTACGATGAAGATTGCATCCGGAAGTCTCTTCATTTCTTTGATACCGCCGATGTTTTTCTGTAATTTTGCAAGTTCTTTTTTCAGCTCAATAACTTCTTTCTTAGGAAGAACGTCAAATGTTCCATCAGCTTCCATAGCTTCGATTTCTTTCAGTCTTGCAATACGGCTCTGGATAGTTTTGAAGTTTGTAAGCATACCACCTAACCATCTCTCGTTTACATAGAACTGTCCGCAACGCTCTGCTTCTGTTTTGATAGCATCCTGAGCCTGTTTCTTTGTTCCTACGAATAAGATGCTTCCACCGTCTGCTACGATATCAGCGATTGCATTGTAAGCATCGTCAACCATACCTACAGACTGCTGTAAGTCGATGATGTAGATACCGTTTCTCTCTGTGTAGATGTATGGAGCCATTTTAGGGTTCCATCTTCTTGTCTGATGTCCGAAATGTACGCCTGCTTCTAAAAGCTGTTTCATTGAAATAACGCTCATGTTTGTTCTCCTTTTTGGTTAATTTCTTCCGCCCGGTTCTTTTTCCTGGGGACCCAGCCTCACACCGCAGGGCACCATCCGCGGGAATCTCCGAACGTGTATATTTTTGCATGCACAATAGATGCGCATGACTCGCAACTTCTGTAGTATAGCATACAAAAACCCTCCATGTAAAGAGGGTTTTTTGCAAATTTTTTATTATTTTTACAGGTTTTTCAGGATCTGCCAATGCTGTCTTTCAGTTTTTTCTCTTCTTCAGCAGTCAACTGACGGCATTCTCCTTTTTTCAGGTCATCCGGCAATGTTAATACTCCCATGGAAATTCGTTTCAGATAGACCACTTTCTTTCCTACTGCTTCTGTCATTCGCTTGACCTGATGGAATTTGCCTTCTTTGATCGTAAGCTGAATTTCCGAAGACCATCCTGACGGATACTGTTCCAGTTCTGCCTCTTCCACTTTTCTGGTTCTGAGGATTTCCAGTTTCGCTGGCATAGTCGGATTTTTTTCTCCAATCTCCAGACCCTCAGCAAATCTCTGTACATCCTCTTTTGTCACGCAACCATCTGTGACAGCATAGTAAGTTTTGTCTACATGCTTCTTCGGAGAAAGAAGTTCATGTGCCAATGCTCCGTCATCTGTGATCAGAAGCAGGCCCTCTGTATCTTTATCCAGTCTCCCTACAGGAAAAATATCTTTCCTGTCTGACGGCACCAGTTCCATCACTGTTCTGTCACGCTTATCCTCAGTCGCACTGATATAACCTGCAGGTTTGTGCAGAAGATAATAGACGAATTCCGGTGCCCTGGAAACTTTGTTTCCATCCAGAATTACTTCATCCTCTTCACTAACCTTGATCTCCGGTTTCTTTGCAGGTACACCGTTGATCTGTACTTTTCCTTTTTGAATATATTTTTTTACCTCACTTCTGGTCCCTACTCCTGCATCTGCCAGAAACTTATCCAGACGAACTGCTTTTCCCATCACATTCTCCTGTTAATCATCATCTGCTTTTTATGGCAGATTTTTTATATCATTCTCTTCTTTTTTCTTACACTATACACTTTTTCGAAATGAGTAAGGCAGCACACTACGCCGGCCAGCAGAATCAGATAGATCAATATCAAAATCTGCACACCGTATTTCATGGAAAACAGATCCAGTGCATATTCTGTAATAAGCAATGACCAGATATTCGCTCCCATATGAAGCAGCATACTGCTGTAAATATTTCCACTCATTTCCAGTATCCATGCAAATGCTGTTCCAAGGATACTTGCGTATATTCCCTGCACGATATTTCCGTGATATATACCAAAGACCACTCCGGAAATCACTGCTGCCACCGGCAGCTTCATCCAGTCACGCAGACGCAGATAGATTAACCAGCGAAAGATCATTTCCTCTGCTGCCGGCGCAACGATTCCCATCCAGAAAATCATCATAAAAAGTGATTTTCCTTCTGTAATTCTGGTCATGCTCTCCTGATAGGTGCTGCTGTTGATAAATGACTGAAGTATTGCCATCAGGAAGTTTCCATATTGTGCAAATCCGGCTCCTGCCAGAAGTAAAAGAACTGTTTCCGATATAGAAAGCGGTACTTTTTTCTGCGCCGGGATCAGGCCGCTGGCAATTCTTCTAACTTTATCTCTTCGATAAAAATACAATGCCGGGATCATAGCCAGGATTCCTGTTAAGCCTGTGAGAAAAATCGTGTAATTATAGTATGTCTCTGCCGAATTTCCTGCTGTTCTTGCAAATACTGCCAGCGCAGTCCCTGCAACGATCTGCGAAATCACAAAATGGATTCCTGCCGGATATCCTGCCCTCCAGATTTTAGAAACAATATTTTGTTTTCGCAGAGGGCTCAGGCGAAAAAATCTACGATTCCTTCTGCAGAATCAACGATTTTCAAAGGTTTTGCCTGTTTTAGCTCTTCTTCAGTTCCATATCCGAAAGAAACTGCAATACATTCCAGGCCAGCTTTGCGTGCTCCGTATACATCATGTTCTTTATCTCCAACCATAATAACCTGATCTCTGTGTTTGTCCATATTCAGACGTTTCAGAACATCTTCGATCACTTCTGTCTTGTTTGTTCTTCGACCATTCAATTCGCTTCCGCCGATTTCTGTGAAGTACCGGGTAAGTCCAAAATGATCCATGATCTGTCTCACATATACTTCCGGTTTAGAGGATGCTACTGCGAGAATATATCCTTTCTTCTCCAACTGTGCCAGCATGTTCTCAATTCCCGGATATACGGCATTTTCAAAGATTCCTGTCACAGAATAGCGTTCTCTGTAAATTTCCACCGCCTGTTTTGCGGTTGCCTCATCAATCTGTGCATATTGCATAAACATCTCCATAAGCGGCGGTCCTATGAAAACCTTCAGTTTCTCAAGGTCCGGTTCAGGCTTTCCAATTCTCTCCAGTGCATACTGAACAGATTTCGTGATACCCTCTCCGGATTCTGTTAATGTTCCATCTAAATCAAACAAAATTACTTTGTACATAGGTTCCTCCTGTCTCAAAAAAATTGATATAATATGATAAATTATAGCATTGTTTTCCTGAAGCGTCTATGAGGAAAAAATCCGGGGATTCATTTTTATCAGCTTTCCGCCTTGAGAGATAACCAACAATTCTATTTCTTTTACATTTTCATCTTCCGTATCCGGTATGATCCAGTCTCCTTCCCAATGCCAGGGACATTCTGTTTTGTTAAGCCGAAAAGAAAGAATCTGAACAGAGCCCCGGGATATTATCTGAATTCGCGGGGTATGGAAACTATCTGTATTTTGTGTGCAATGAAACTTAACAGCTTCATCTTTTACATGCGTGTATTCAACAGTATCCCCCTGGTTTTCTTTATTCTGAAACACTTTGGAATTACCTGTATTCTTGTTTTCTTTTTCTGTTTTCTTTGCTTTATTTTGTTTCTTCTTATTTTTCTTTTTTGACGGCTTAGGAGTTAGGGGCTGAGTTGATTTGGGTGTTTTTGTCGGCTTCGGATTTTTCGCAGGTTTAGGTGTTGGTACAGGTATTGATGTTGGGGTGGGTTTTTCTGATATCTTAACAGCGGATTCATTATCCGTCCGGGATGTTATCTGCATATTGTTATCTGTCTGAGGTTGAGCGTTCCATGCAGAATTATTATTCCGGACATTATTACTCTGAACATTATTATTCTGGGAATTATTATCCCACTGAGAATTATTGTTCCATTGACTGCTGTTATTCCAGTCAGTGTTATTCTGCTGTACACCATCCCATTGCTGTATATTATCCTGTGTTCCGTTTTCTATATCAGAATCATACTGATATCCATTGTCCTGGGCCTGATCGTTCTGTACAGGAGTTTCTGATGTGTTGTCTCCAGTCTGCCGGTTATTTTCCCACGTATTCTCCCAACTGCTCTGATTCCACTGCTGTTCCTGCCATTGCCAGCTACTGCTTTCTCCATTTCCTACATCAATATCAAAACCTCCCATCTGCATGGCAGAGATAGTCGAAGTCAGACACAGACATAAACATACAAATGTCACAATCCAGAGTCTGTTATGATTTTTCTTCACTCTTAGCCATCTCCTTTTCCCACAATCTCAGATTTCTGCTGACTGTATCGTCTAACATTGTTTCTTTCGACTTATATTCTGTCCATAGTGCCTGACCGGCTTCCTTTTTCCCGGTACGGAACAGGAACATTCCATATTCACCGTATCCGGCTCTGTAAGTTTCATCATAAAGAAGCATTTGCTCATAGTAGAATCCTGCATTTTCATAATTTTCCTGGTACTCACTGTTTACTGCCAGAATCTGTAATATCTTTCTGGACTCCTCTTTTTCAGTGCATTGTTTTTGTAATTTCCGCAGTCCGGTATCTGCCTGTTCACAAATTTTTTCCCTGTCCGCTTTACTGCCGTTTTGAAATTCTTCCTGATAATAAAGGTCTGTAATATCAGTTAGCTCTTCATAAAAATCAAATGTTTTGGAGCCGGATACCAGATCAGAACTAAACAGAAGAAAAACAGTTATTACTGCAAAAGCAATACTGCTCCCTGCCAAAACCAACATGTTTTTAATTTTACTCTGATTTTGTCTCTTCTGGATTCTGCTTAGTTTTTTCTGTACAGTCTTCATATTTTGATAACGCATTTCCGGTTTCTTCATGCAGCATCTGAAAATAAGCCAGAATAATGACATGTTCCGGATGAATAACAGACAATCTGTTTTTCCACATAAGGCAGATAATGTTTTTCCAAATGTATAAATATCTGTTGCTGCATTTATCTTTCCCTCATATTGTTCCGGCGCGGCAAAACCGGCAGTGCCTGTACATACTTTATGGTGATATTTATATCCGTTTACAGCACCGCCCAGATCGATCAGATATAATCTTCCATTCTCACCCAGCATCAGATTGTCAGGCTTCAGATCTCCATAATAAACCGGTGGTTTCCGACCATGAAAATAGGAGAATACATCTGAAATCTCCATTCCATATTTAACGATTTCATTTATGGAAAAATGTTTTCCGCCTCTTAAATACTCACCCAGAGATTTTCCCCTGACATATTCCATAACAAGGTAACATTTTCGGTTATCTTCTATGTAATCTATCATCTTTGGCAAAGACGGATGCGAAAGTTTCAAAAGCATACGAGCTTCACTTCTGTCGGATACCGGTATTTCTTTTACCGCCCACAAAACGCCTAGTTCCAGATCTCTGGCAAGGTAAACTTTCCCTCCGCCGCCTTTTCCAACAGGATCCAGAATACAGTAACGCCCTTTTAATACAGTTCCAGATAAATTCACTGGTTCACCTCCTGTTCAATTGTCAAACAGATAAAATCATCAGATTCGCTACTTGCTCATAACCGAATAACTGCTCCGCAGTTTATATGAGCCAAGCAGATATTCACAATTCGTTTAAAATAAAAATGGAAAATGTGATGAAAGAATTTCATCACGTATAGATTAGATAAATACATGATAGCACATTTCGTTCTTTTTGAAAAGCCCCATTTACAATATATGTAAACAGGGCTTAGTATACCAACAAGTTGATTTATTGATGAATCTTATTTTTACATTCTGTCCGGTGCAGAAAATCCAAGAAGATCGATACATGTCTCCAGAACTTTCTTAGTGAGTTTCAGCAACTGGATGAAGGAAGCTTTCTGTGCTTCGTTCCCTTCGCTGAGGATCTTTGTCTCATGATAGAAGCTGTTGAATGCATTGGATACTTCGTAAATATATGCACAGATCTTATGCGGTGCTTTTTCTTCAAAGGCGTTCTCTACGGTTGCACCAAAACCTGTCAGCTGAAGCATCAGGTTCTTCTGGCTGTCGTTTACAGGATCAAGGATTGTACCTGCTTCAAGGTTGCCGCCCTCTTCTGCAAAACGGTTCAGAATAGATTTGATACGAACGATCGTATAAAGGATATACGGACCTGTATTACCTTCAAATGATGTAAATCTGTCAATATCAAAAATGTAATCCTTGGTAGCCTGATTGGAAAGGTCACCGTATTTGATTGCGGAAAGCCCTACGATCTCTGCAGTTTCTTTCGCATCTTTATCTTTCACGCTACGATTCTCAACAATCTTGGTAAACATCTCTTCGTTGATGTCTTTAATGAGAGTTTCCAGACGCATAACGCCGCCCTCTCTTGTCTTGAACGGTTTTCCGTCTTTTCCGTTCATGGTTCCGAATCCAAGGAAAGAAAGCTTTGTATCATCTTTTACAAGCCCGGTCTTTCTTGCACAGCGGAATACCTGGATAAAGTGAAGTTCCTGACGTTTGTCTACCACATACAGAATCTCATCCGGGTTAAATAATTTCATTCGCTCTACGATTGTTGCAAGGTCTGTAGTTGTATAAAGAGAAGCTCCGTCTGATTTCAGAAGCATACATGGAGGAATCTCTTTTGTGTCGTTCTCTTCTTTTACATCTACTACAAGTGCACCCTGGTCTACATAAGCGAATCCTTTTTCTTTCATCTCCTCAACCATTCCAGGAATATATGGCTGTGCATCGGATTCCTTTTTCCAGAGATCAAAAGACACATTTAATTTGTCATAGTTGCGCTTCAGGTCTGTAACGGATACGTTCATAATATGGTTCCAGAGAGCCATGTATCCCGGTTTGCCCTGCTGAAGAAGATGAGTTGCTTCCAGAGCTTCGTTTCTGTACGCTTCATCCTCTTTGGACTTGCCGCTTGCGCATGGATAGATCTCTTCCAGCTCGCTGATCGTAAATGGTGCTTCCTCCGGATACTCTCCTGTGTAAGAATCATCAAAATAAACCAGCTCCGGTTTTCTGTGTTTCAGTTCTGTAATGATCAGCCCCATCTGAAGACCCCAGTCTCCCAGATGAACATCACCGATTACTTTATGTCCTACAAAGCGACCGATTCTCTTGATACTTTCTCCGATGATTGCAGAACGAAGATGTCCTACATGAAGAGGTTTTGCAACGTTTGGTCCACCGTAGTCAATGATGATCGTCTTCGGCTCTTTTGCTGCAGATACGGAAAGTTTCTCATCTGCTGCCATTTCCTTTAAGTAATCTGCAAGGAATTCACCTTTTACTTTTAAATTGATAAATCCCGGTTTTACGACTTCTGCCATGGAGAAAACCTGGCTGTCTTTTAAGTATGCTACTACATCATCAGCGATCATAAACGGTGCCTTCTTGTATGCTTTGGCTCCTGCCATAGCACCGTTGCACTGAAATTCGCAAAGATCCGGTCTGTTGGATACGGTTACTTTTCCGTAGGATGGGTCGTATCCGGATTTTTCAAATGCTGCGGAAAGTTCTTCCGCCATCTGTTCCATAAGTTTCTTCATTCTTTCCTAACTCCTCAGATTGTTTTATTCTACTACCACTTTTCTTGAACATGCAACTGCAATAGCACCATGTCCGATATGACATGCAACACTTAATGATAACGGATTCTGCACAATCTCAATTCCGGGGAATACTTCGGCAATTTCTTTCTTAAATTCCTCTGCTTCCTCCTGATTTCCTGTATAAGCAGACTGCAGGCACATTTCGCCACGTTTTACGTATTCTGCGAAGCGGTTCTCCCAGTCATTCTGCATAGCCTTGAGCATGACACGTTTTGCCTGCTTCTTGCCTCTTGTTTTGGAATATGCATCCAGCTTCTCACCCTGGATCTGAAGCACAGGTTTCAGGTTCAGAACTGTTCCGATTGCTGCTGCTGCAGGAGTAATCCTTCCGCCTTTCTTAAGGTATTTCAGAGTTTCCAGAGTAATATAGATACTGGAATCCAGCTTCTGCTCTTCCAGAACCTGTTTGATCTGTGTCGCATTTCTGCCCGCATCTCTTAATATGAGGGCATCCAGTACAGATTGTCTCTGCGTAACAGAAATTCTCTGATTGTCTACTACATGTACTCTTCCGTCATATTCCTGAGCCAGTCCCATTGCTGTATCGCAGGATGCACTCAGTCCGCTTGACATTGGAATGTGCACTACTTCATCATACTTTTCCAGTAATGTATTCCAGAGTCCGCATACATCTGCCGGCCCCGGCTGTGAAGTAGAAATAGCCTCATCATTCTTAAGTCTCTCATAAAACTCTTCCTGTGAAAGAGTGATTCCTTCAAGATAAAGCTTCTCGTTAATATAAAAAGGCATTGGAATTACGCTGATTCCAAGTTCTCTTGCCTGGTCCTGTGTTATGCCGCTGTTACTGTCTGTGACAATGGCAATTTTTCCCATATTCATATCTCCTTTGCTTCTGATCCACTTCAGATTTTTTATGTATCAATTATCTTTTCATAAAATTACAGACTATGTTCAGTTTATCATATTTTTTTATGTATCACAATCAGGAACCGCTAATTTATTGCAAAAAAATTCCGCATAGATTGACCCATGCGGAATTTTGACTGCCTGTTTCTATTCTTTTGCGATATTTATGCCAGAATTAGTCCAGTTCCCTTACGATCTTACGTACCGGCAGAACAAATGTAGGTGATACAGATAATTCATCAATCCCCATCTGTATAAAGCGTTCTGTCAATGTAGTATCTGCTCCGAGCTCTCCGCAGATTCCTGCCCAGATTCCCTCTTTATGTGCATTATCAATGACCATCTGGATCATACGAAGTACAGCTTCATGATGAGAATCATAAATATTATCCAGTTTTGCATTCTGACGGTCGATTGCCAGTGTATACTGTGTTAAATCGTTAGTTCCGATGCTGAAGAAATCAACTTCTTTTGCAAGAAGATCACTGATCATAACTGCAGCCGGTGTCTCGATCATTACACCCTGCTCTACGTCATCTTTAAACGGAATGCCCTGCTCTGTCAGCTCTTTCTTAACCTCTGCAACAATAGCCTTGATCTGTTTTACTTCTGTTACAGAGATGATCATCGGATACATAATGGAGATATTTCCGAACATACTTGCTCTGAACAGTGCACGAAGCTGTGTCTTAAATACTTCCGGTCTGTCCAGGCAGATACGGATTGCACGATAACCCATTGCCGGATTCTCTTCGTGTGCCATATCAAAGTAATCAATCTGCTTGTCTGCGCCGATATCCAGTGTACGGATGATTACTTTCTTTCCTGCCATATTCTGTGCTACTGCTTTATAAATCTGGAACTGCTCTTCCTCTGTCGGATAATTATCTTTTTCCAGATAAATGAATTCACTTCTGAAAAGACCAATACCTTCTGCATCATTAGCCAGTACACTGGCTACATCGCCTGTGCTTCCGATGTTTGCGTACAGATGAATCTTATGTCCACTCTTTGTCTCTGTAGTTTTGCCTTTTAATTCTTTGAGCATTGCTCTCTGGCGCAGCTCCTCGTCTTTCTGATCCTGATATTTCTTCAGGGTATCTGCATCTGGTTCCACAATAAGAGAACCGGTCTTGCCGTCTACAACTGCCATTTTCCCATCCATGCTGTCATCATATTCAATATTGATCAGCGCCGGGATATTCATAGTTCTTGCAAGGATTGCTGTATGGGAATTGGAAGAACCTTTCCTTGTAACAAATGCAAGAACTTTGCTCTTGTCCATCTGTACAGTTTCACTTGGAGCCAGATCCTCAGCAACGATAATAGATGGTTCTGCAGCATCCATATCTCCCTCATCGTGTCCTGATAATACACGTACCAGACGATCTGAAATATCCTTTACATCTGCCGCTCTTGCTTTCATGTAGTCATCATCCATCTGCGCAAACATGTCTGCAAAATTATCACCTGTTGTTGCTACTGCATACTCTGCATTTACATTCTCCGTACGGATAATGTTATCAATAGAATCCAGATAGTCCTCATCATCCAGCATCATCTGATGCACTTCAAAAATAGCAGCACCTGATTCTCCTACTTCCCGGAGTGCCTTATCATACAGTTTCTGAAGCTGTTCAACTGCTTTCTCTTTTGCTTCCTGCACACGTGTGATCTCTGCCTCCGGATTTTCTACCTTCGTACGCTTTACACTTGTGTCTGCTTTCTGCAAAATAGAAATCTTTCCAATTGCGATTCCTGAAAATACGGACTTACCTTCTAATACTCTCATTACTCCAATTCTCCTTATTAAAGATTATGGCATAACTGTCTGACATCTTCACAGTTACAGATTATTTTTCAAAAACTCTCTCATTACTTCGGCATCTGCCTCTTCATTCTCGCCTTCCACATGTACTGTTATCTGATCTCCCTGTTTTACTGCAAGATTCATAACACAGAACATCCGCTTCGCATCACCACTGTCTGTTCCTTTAAAAATAGTGATATTGCTCGTAAGCTTTCCGGCTTCCTGCACAAGAAGCAGTCCGGGCCTTGCATGTATTCCAAATTTATCTTTGATGATATAGGTAAATGATACCATCCGCGAACTTCCTCCTGTATAAATAATTCTTTTTAGATACTTCATTATAGCACAACCTGTCTTTGTACTTCCATATTTTTTTATTTTTTGTACAAATTTTAGCACATTTCTTGACATCTATACAAATTTGATTGTTTTTCTGTTTAAAATCCACAGAAAAATGGTTATTGTTCACTTCGTTTTCAATAACACGCTTTGCAGGATATTACCAGTAAACAGTAACTAAAAATGTTACAGAAAAACAGACTCAATATACAAAGGTATTGTACATCAAGTCTGTTTTATCTGTGCAGTGTTTATTCACTTCTCAACGCATCAATAGGATTTAAATTTGCTGCTTTCACAGAAGGAAGCAGTCCAAATACCACACCTATTACTGTAGAAAACAATACTGCGATCACAATCGATGGCACACTGATCGCAGTAGGCGAACCGGTAACCTTTCCCACCACTTTCGACAGCCCGATTCCTGTTATTACTCCGATAATACCACCAATACTGGTAAGTACGGAAGCCTCTGTCAGAAACTGTCCCAGAATAGTCTTCTTACGTGCCCCGATAGCCTTTTTCAATCCAATCTCTTTGGTACGCTCTGTAACAGAAACCAGCATGATATTCATGACACCAATACCACCTACAAGAAGAGAGATACTCGCAATCCAGATCAGCTGATTATTTGTACTCTCACTGAGCTTCTGCATATTCTTAACCTGCTCCATGATATCTTCAGCTTTGTATTTCATGGTTGTATTTCCACCTGTATTCAGGGCTGCAATTAAATTATTCAGCGCATCTGCTGCTGCATTTCCCACCGTACTCATAGTATCTGTGCTGTCTGCTTTCACAATTACATTCTGAGGAACATCAAATTTAAAGGAAATCGGCCAGCAGCTGTCCGGAATCATCACACTTCCAACGATTGACTGATAATAAGTGTAATATTCGTCAATACTGTTGATCGTCGGCTGATAATTCTCATCCTGCCGGATCACTCCCACAATCGTATATGGTTCCTGATTGATCTCCACAGTCTGCCCTACCGGGTTCTGTGACGGGAACAGATTCTGTGCCGCATTATCATCGATCAGCGCAACTTTATTGTAATTTTTGTAGTCATCCTTTACAAATCCCCGTCCTGACTGAATCACATATCCGCAGGTAGCCAGATAGTTCACATCAATCCCGTAAACACTTCCGCCTTCCAGACTGTTATTGTTATTATAAATAGATGCGCTGGTACTGTTATAATAAAAAGTTGCATTCTCAACATGGTCCAGATCTTTCACTTCTTCTTTTACATCATCTGTCAGAATCGGTGCTTTTGAAGAATTTCCATATTCCGCATCATATTGATTATCTCCATCATACAGATAAATATTTACTGTATTAGAACCTGCACCTATCAGGTCTTCCTTAATCTGCTCACTGGTTCCTTTGATGGTAGAAACAATTGCAATGATAGACGCAATACCAATAATGATACCCAGCATAGTCAGGAAGGATCTCATCATATGTGACCATATTCCCTGAAAAGCCAGGCGTATATTTTCAAGCATAAAATGTCTCCTTTCTCAATTAATATCCATACATCTGATCCAGAGTAACTTCTTTTGTCTTTGCGCCCTCTTTCACATCTTTTCCATAAGGAAATGCAATCAGATCATCTTCACTGAGCCCACCTTTGACAATCACACTGTAACCGCTGTCCACAGTTGCACCTGCAGAAATCTCCTGTTTCTTCAGGATACCATTATCATCTTTATACACATAGTTTTTATTATTATCATTTCTGACAAAAGCCTTCTGGATAACCATACTGTTCTCTGTAGCAGATGCTTCATAATTGACAGTAACCCAGTCCTGATCTTCCAGCTGAAGTGTCTTGTCACTTACCACTGCTGTAAATGCATAATAAGACACATTTGGATTGCTGCTGCCATAGAAGCTGTTTCCGGTTACAGGATACTCTGAGACATCCATAACTTCTGCTTCAAAAGATCCACTGGTATAACTTGTGCAGTCAAGTTTTGTGCCTTCTTTGATATCATCCAGCATCAGTTCACTGACAGAACCGATCACGTAAAAACCATCACTGCTCTTTACTTTGATCAGGGCTTTCCCATCCGTTGTTTCACCACTTCCGGAATCTCCCACATAAGTAACCGTACCATCCAGTTTCGCGCTGATAAGCTTTTTATTCGCTTTCTTTTCCAGCTGTGATATTTTGATATCGCTTTCCTGAAGGTCCAGCTTCAGGCTGGCAATCTTACTTTTCTGATACTTGATGGCATCTGCTCTGGAAACAGGAGTTCCGGTAGGTTCATCATCACCACCGCCCGGATTATCATCGCCTCCATCATCCGGATTCTCATCATATTTATCTGCATCTGCCAGTGTAAATTCCACCTCTGCAAATTCATATACCGGTTTCTCCAGAAGACTTCCGTTTACCAGATAATAACCTGTACAGGATGTTTTCAGATTATCATAATCTTCTATGGTATCATTCTGATGAAACTCCAGACGGTACCAGTAACCTCCCTGATGAACAATTTTTGTTCCATCAGAACTGTATCCTGCAAGTTTATTAAAAAATGATCCCATCACAGTAACTTTCTCTTTTGCACTGCTGCACAGATATACATATGGATCATCCTCTGTGCCACTGCCAGTAAACGGAACGGAATCTGCATCCAGTTTTTGATAAAACGGCTCGTCACCATCTGTGATATTCGGATCACCTTTTCGGTAATACGGATCAAAATATGTGGTACGATCATCCAGTGTTGGCGTTGGCGTTGGTGATAATTCCGGTGTATCATTTTTTCCTGAATTAAAATCATCCTTCTCTCCGTCACTGAATCCATTCGCTGAGGGATCCGAATATACCGGAGTATCATTATCCGCAGATGTTCCGTCTGATGAACCGCCTGTATTTCCGGTATCTGTTGAAGCATCATCTCCCGGTAAATCTGCCTTGGATGAAGAATTGTCTGAGCCCGCATTATCCACTGCATCTCCATCTGTAAAAGCAGATAACAAAAACGGATGCATGGCTGCTGCCAGATAATTACCGGACATATCTGTTGCGGATGACAAAGTATCATCCGGTGTCATATCATCATCACCTGTATCATTATTAGTGCTTCCTGTTGTTGAATTCAGGTCATCGGCATCTGTACCCGCATCTGTTTCCTCTACAGGCCCGCCATTCTGAAGGCTGTTCAGTCTGTTCACTGCTTTATTTAAATCCTGCTCCAGTTTCTGTTTTTTCAGCTTTGCTATATTCAGTTCCATTTCCACCAGAGTAGTATCAAAAGAAACCAGATGATCCCCTTTTTTTACGGCATCTCCCTTTGTCACATAAATCTGATCAATGATCAGGTCTTTATCACCGTTTACTGTCTGTGTTGCACTGGATGTAATGGTTCCGTCAAGCGTGGTGGAAGGTGTATAAAATTCCTGCAGTAATCCGCTCACAGGAGTAACCGCCACTGTTTTCTGGCTGTTTTTCTTCAGCTGCATCAATCCCGCTGTAATTCCGCTTCCTGCGATTACCACCACAAGCACTCCTGCGAGGATTTTCTTTACTTTGCCCATGAAGATCACCTCTTTTCCTGAAGGATACCATCTTTGATCGTAACCACCCTTTTCGCATGTGCAGCAATATCCGCATCATGGGTGATCATCAATACAGATACCCCCTCATCATTCAGCCTCTGGAAAAGTTCCATAACCTGCGCACCTGATTTACTGTCAAGAGCACCTGTAGGTTCATCTGCAAGAAGAAGTTTCGGGTTATTGACGATTGCCCTGGCAATGGCAACCCTCTGCATCTGACCTCCTGAAAGCTGATTTGGCTTAAAATCCACTCTGTCCGCCAGGCCCACTCTGTCAAGTGCCTTCAGAGCGCGTTCTCTTCTCTCCTTCTTAGGTACTCTCGCATAATTTAATGGCATCTCAACATTTGCCAGAGCACTCTGCTTAGGGAGAAGATGAAAGCTCTGAAAAACAAACCCTATCTTATTCAGCCGGATATCCGACATTTCATTCTCCGAACACGCCTTAATATCCACGCCATCCAGAAAGAAAGTTCCCTCTGTCTGTTTGTCCAGACATCCGATAATGTTCATCAAAGTAGTTTTTCCCGAACCGGACGGTCCCATGATTGCGACATATTCTCCCTCTTCCATAGAAAAGTCTACATTTTTTAACACTGGAACCTTCATTTTCCCCTGCTGATATTCTTTATATATGCCTTTCAATTCCAGTATCATTCGATTCCCTCCACATTGCCGTCTGCACTCATACCAGGTGCTTCATCAATTGGCACAAGTTCTTCATTCGGATCGATCATATCTTCTGAACTGTCATCTGCTGTGTCTGCGGAATCTTCCTCCATATCCGGCTCTGTAAAGCTGTCTGCGCCGGATTCCATATCTGTGGAATCAATCTGTGCGTCATCCATATTTCCATAATCAGCATCCATATCAGTAATACCGTCTGCTCCTCCGCTCATCGTCTGCGCAAGATCTCCTACTTCTGTCTTCTCACCCTCTTCCAGAGAATCTGTCGGAAATGCAATCGCATCTTTCTTTGTCAGACCGTCAACAATCTCATATTCTCCAAGACTGTCATCATGTTTTCCGAGAGTCACATATCGTTTTTCCAGTCGATTTTTGTCATTCGCTGCCCAGACATATGGTTCATTGGTATCTGTATCCAGAATATAATAATCGCTGAGCCACAGACCATCTTTTTTATCATCCTGTCCCATGTCACGCTCTATATATACATGCTGTCCAAGCATAAGATCCTCTGACGAATCCAGTTCCACATAAAAAGGATAGGACGTAGAAGAAGTCTGATCATCTGAACCGGTGCTGGACATTCCCATATACATATCACTGCTGTCGCTGTCCGAAGTTCCGTTATTCATATCAATAGAACCCATTGTTCCTTTCCAGGTTTTACTGCTGTCCACTCTGGATCTGATGATCACAGACTCTCCCGGCACAACAGAATCTCTGTTCTGTTCATTGACCTTACCTTTTACTCTGTAAGCACCTGTACTGAGAATCGTGATAAATGCAGAGCTGTCTGAACCGTCATCATTTGATGACATACTGTCCATTGTACTGCTGTCATCCACAGAATCACCGTCATCACTTGTCATCTTTGATGTATCAATTTTCTGGATCACACCATCTATTTCACTTCTCACTTCTGTATTCTGTGTAGCACTCTGCAGCTTGTCAATCTCAGCCTGTTTACTCTTCTGGCTGTATTCATTTTTCTTAAGATTCATCTTATTTGTTTCAATTTCAATTGTGTAAGAAAGCTGATCATCTGCCTTTGCTTTTTTCTTTTCCGCTTCAAGGGTAGAAATCTGTTCTGTCAGGCTGATCTGCTCATTTTTCAGTCTGTCCAGATCAAGCTGTGCCTGTTTCAGATCATCTTCAATACTGCTGAGATCATATTCAAAGAGAAGTTGTCCTGCCTTGACTTCTTCCCCTGTCTTTACCTCTACTTCCTTTACTTTACGTCCACTTTCTATTTTTACGTTTACAGTTTTCTGCGGTTCCACCACACCTGCAAAACGATTGACTGCAGCCGTTTCCGTTCCGCTGATCACGCTGACCTTAGATACATATACGATTGAATCTCCGGTTTTTCCCTGAGTGTTTCCATAAAAGTGATACCAGACACCGGTTCCGATACCACCTGCTGCGATCAGGATTCCCAAAACGATAATAATACGCTTCTTCATAAGTTGCCTCCTTGATATTATCACCTTGTTCAGGCTAACATCTATTATACACTACTACTTTTTTATATCATTATTATTCACTTTCCTATCATAGCAGATTCTGCCTTAAAATAAAAGCTTTGTAACCAAATGGCAACATTTTTCACAATTTTTTCACGTTTTTTTTATGAATTTCGTTCATCTTTTTCACTTTTTTGACAGTCAGTACAAAATCTGTTAAAATAAACAGAAAAGTAACTGTCAAACAGTTGCACAGAAAGCACTGTGAAAGGAAAGAACACGTATGAATATAAACAAACACCTGATTCCTCTTGTCTGTGTCTTATTTTTTCTTTTTGCTGTATCTGTAAGCAGCGGCTGTTTCCGCAAAAATGAGTCAGATGTAAAGAGTGTAGTCAGAAACGAACTGGATCAGTTAAAAAACCTCGATTCAGAAACTACGCAAAAATACATACCCTATACAGAGCTGTTCCCCGATGCCACAGAGAATACTGATTTAACTGATGAAATCAATGAAACCTTTTCTCTCTTTTTCCGGAAATTTAATTACAAAATTTCGGATGTCATCGTCGGCACAGCCAATCATTCTGCCACTGTTTCTGTCAAACTGACCACAATCGATTCCAAAGTTCTTGCCAGAGATTTTAAGGCAGAACTTCTCCGGACACAGATCACAGAGTCAGCCCAGGCACAAACAGGAAGTATCAAAGATTCTTCCAGATCCCTTGAGGCTCATTATCTGATCCTGAATCATCTTTTAAACACAAATGATTATGATACAGCTGAGACAGACTGTAACATACAGCTTGTCAATACAGGCAATGATAAAAAAGAAAAATGGAAGATCCAGCGTACCAATTCTCTGGAAGATGACCTTGTCGGCGGTCTTATAGCTGATCTGGCAAATCCGGATATCCTTTCACCTGAAGATACCCTGACCGTCTATCTTGACACTCTACAGAAACTGGATTTGAAAGAAATGACATCTTATCTGGGTGTAGTAAATATCATGAATACATCCGATACTGCAAAAAATTCCATTGCCTCAGCACTTGCCGAACAGATTCATAAAAATTTTAATTATGTCATTAAATCCAGCAGTGAAAATGGATACAATGCCACTGTTACAACTGAAATTACAACCTTTGACAGTGATTCGATCCTGGCTGATTATCAGGAAAAGCTTGATAAATATCTGGCTTCTGCTGACGCAGTTATCGATGGCTCCCAGAAACGATACGAGAAATCTTTCGAAATTCTTCTGAACAGTATCAATGATAATACCGTTACTACCGTCAATGATGTAGATTTTGTTCTAATCAATGATGGGGTATCCTGGAAACTTCAGGATGAGGGAAATACTTTGGGAAATGCTATTTTCGGTACTTTGACAGATTCTCCTCTCGAGACTTCTGATTCTGAGGATGAAAATATTTCTGCCGATACAGATAAGCAGACAGATGATAATACTTCTACTGAAAGCAGTTCCAATTAACGATTAGTCAATCGGATATTCGCAATCCGCTTCCGCTACTTTCTCATAACCAAATAACTGCTTCGCAGTTTGGTTAAACAACTAAAAAGGCCACCATATCACAGAAATGTTCCTTTCCCGAATCATTCTATGATATGGTGGTCTTTTTAATCTTTGTCTTATTCTTTTTACATCCCCGTTATAATTTTGATAAACAGTAAAACCAGAACGATCAGAATAATCGGTCTTACGATTTTATTTCCATTTTTCATTACCATTCCAGATCCTACATAATGCCCTGCAATGGAAAAAACAGAAGCTGCAAGTCCAAGATATATGACAATCTTTCCACTAAATAAAAAAACAACTAATGCCATTATATTAGAAGAAAGATTTGCAAGTTTCATAGTTCCGGAAGCTTTCGCTACGGGAAGTTTTGCTACTCCTGTATATAAAATAAGCAGAAACGTACCAGTTCCCGGCCCATAAAAGCCATCGTAGCAGCCAACAGCCAGAGAACACACCGCACACAAAATCCACTGTTTCTTTCGGGAAATCTCTACATTGCTGTTATCATCCAGATTTTTCTTCTTCATTACATAAAACGCAACAATAGGAAGTACTGGAATCAGCATCCATTTTAATATCTTATCACTGGCAAGAAGCGCAATATGAGCGCCTGCAAAAGAACCGACAAGAGCCATGGAAATACATGGCAGTGCAACTCCCCAGTCTACAAATTTATTCTTACATAAACGTGCTGTTGAAATCGCTGTCCCAGTTGCCGAGGATAATTTATTCGTTGCTATCGCATTGTGCATCGGAACCCCTGCAAGCAGATACGCAGGCAGGGAGATCAAACCACCCCCGCCTGCGATAGAATCAACTAATCCTGCAAGGAATACCAACGGGCATACAATCAAAAACGTCTGAATTGTAAGCTCCATCCTTATTCAGTTACTTCCTCCGGTCTTACTTCCAGTTCCAGTTCTTTTAACTGCTCCTCGCTTACGCGGCTCGGAGACTGAGTCATCAGACAGGAAGCATCTTTAACCTTCGGGAATGCGATTACGTCACGGATGCTGTCAACTTTCGCCATAAGCATTACCAGACGGTCAAGTCCGTATGCCAGTCCGGCGTGAGGCGGAACTCCATATTTGAATGCGTCCAGAAGGAATCCGAACTGCTCGTGAGCAGCTTCTTTTGTGAATCCAAGTGCTTCAAACATTCTCTCCTGAATATCATCCTGATGGATTCTGACACTTCCTCCACCAATTTCATTACCGTTTAATACGATATCATATGCTTTTGCACGAACTTTTCCAGGATCTGTATCCAGAAGTGGAAGGTCCTCTTCCATAAGCATGGTAAATGGATGATGCATTGCTGTGAAACGATTCTCTTCTTCACTCCATTCAAGAAGCGGGAACTCTGTTACCCATACGAAACGATACTCATTCTTATCAAGAAGATCCATCTGCTTTGCAAGTTCCAGACGAAGTGCGCCAAGTACATCATAAACCAGTTTCTTCTTATCTGCTGCAAACAGAAGTAAGTCTCCTGCTTTACCATCCATAGCTGCTACCAGAGCATCCATCTCTTCATCTGTCATGAATTTAGCAAAAGAAGATTTTCTTGTGCCATCTTCAGCGATTGCAATGTATGCAAGGCCTTTTGCACCGTAACCTTTGGCAAACTCAACCAGTTTGTCAATTTTCTTACGTGGCATAGCGCCCTGTCCTTCTGCATTGATACCACGAACACTGCCGCCATTTTCCAACGCAGAAGTAAACACGCTGAATCCACAGTTTTTAACTACATCACTTACATCATGAAGTTCCATTCCGAAACGCATATCCGGTTTATCAGAACCAAATCTGTCCATAGCTTCCTGCCATGTGATACGCTGGATTGGAAGTTTTACATCAATATCAAGTACTTCCTTGAACAGATAAGCAAGGAATCTCTCATTTACATCAATTACGTCATCAACATCTACAAAAGAGAGTTCCATATCGATCTGGGTAAATTCCGGCTGTCTGTCCGCACGAAGGTCTTCGTCACGGAAACATCTTGCAATCTGGATATAACGGTCATAACCAGAGCACATCAGAAGCTGTTTGTACAGCTGCGGAGACTGTGGCAGACCATAGAAATGTCCCGGATGAACACGAGACGGTACCAGATAATCTCTTGCACCTTCCGGTGTACTCTTACCAAGCATCGGAGTTTCAATTTCAAGGAATCCTTCTTTTGCGAAGAACTGTCTTGTAAGCATCATGACTTTGCTCTTAAGCATAATATTCTTCTGAAGGTCAGGTCTTCTTAAGTCAAGATAACGATATTTCAGGCGGATTTCATCTTTTGTCTTGCTGTTCTCTTCAATTGGGAACGGAGGTACCTCTGCTTCAGACAGAACACGAAGGGATTTTACGCGAAGCTCAATTTCACCTGTTGCAAGATTCTTGTTAACAGCGCCGCCTCTTTCTTCTACCACACCGGTAACAGCGATTACGAATTCACTTCTCAGCTTACCTGCTTTTGCAAAACCTTCTTCATCAATGCTGCCATTCTCAAAAATCAGCTGCATGATACCGGAACGGTCTCTTAAATCTACGAAAATAATTCCGCCTTTATCGCGGGCTTTCTGAACCCATCCCATAAGGACAACTTCTTTGCCGATCATTTCCTTTGTTACTTCTGCACATCGGCATGTTCTGTGCAGTCCCTGCATACTTTCAGCCATGTTTCTTTCCTCTTTTCATGCTTTCTATATTATAAGAATTGTTGTAACTATCCGGCAGTCTGCTATCTCGCAATGTTGCTGAACAGTTACGAATTATTACATTCTGTCTTTAAAGAATTCTACAAACTCTGTATAGCCCTCTGCTGTCATCTGATCTTTCTGGAATTTCTTATTCTTCTTCATAATAGAAATATTGATCTGTGTTCCGGCATTACGCTCTTCCTGAGCCTGTTTCAGAATCGTCAGCATCTTGTCTGCCGGCATATTCTTCTCGATAAGATATGCTTTCTTACCATTCTTTGTCGGGATTTCATAATTTCTCTCAAGAAGAAGCATTACGATTCTCTCGAATCCAATTGAAAATCCGCAGGCAGATGTATTGTTTCCTGTAAATTTACCGATCATCTCATCATAGCGTCCACCGCCGCCTACGCTGCCGCCAAACTCATCCATAGAGATTTCAAAAATCGGTCCTGTATAATAAGACATTCCACGTACCAAAGTCGGATCGAAAGACATCTTAAAATCTGCTGTCTTAACAGAATCTACAGTAGAAATGATTGTTTCAAGGTCCTCAGCAACCTTTGGATCCAGAACATCTTTTAATTTCTCTTTGCAGTAACGAACACCCTCAATGTCAGAAGTGATCTCTTTGAAAAGTCCAAGGTAGGTATCAATGCTCTCTTTTGCAAATCCTTCCTTCTCCAGTTCTTCTGCAACACCTTCCAGACCAATCTTGTCCATCTTGTCCAGAATGATAAACACAGTGTCAAAGCTTTCCTGTGGGAATCCGCTGTACTGCGCCATCGCTTTTAAGATTTTTCTGTCATTGATGCGAATCATAAAGTTATGGAAATCCAGCTTTCCGAGCAACGTTGTGGTAGCAAGAACCAGTTCGATCTCAGCCAGATAAGTAGGCTCACCCAGAATATCAATATCACACTGCATAAACTGACGGAAACGTCCTCTCTGCGGTCTGTCTGCTCTCCACACATTGCCCATCTGAAGTGCCTTAAAAGGAGCCGGAAGCTCATTTGCGTTGTTGGAATAATATCTGGAAAGCGGCACAGTCAGATCGTAGCGAAGTCCGGAGTCAACCAGATCACTTTCTTTCTCTGCTTCCGCAAGTTTCAGTTTCTCCCCACGTTTCAGGATCTTGAAAATAAGTTTCTCATTCTCTCCGCCCTGTTTACTGGAAAGATTTTCAATATGTTCCACACATGGTGTCTCTATAGATGAAAAGCCAAATGTTCCGTATGTTTCACGAATCATGTTCATCACATAATTACGGATTTCCATCTCTTTTGGTAAAATGTCCTTCATACCGGTTACCGGTTTCTTCTTTAATGCCATGTTGTCCTCCTCTTTTATAAAAATTCTGCCCGTCTCCATTATGAACCACTCTCTGAAACGCAAGAAAAACCTGCATATCAAAATTTTTTACTTCATCGATCATCAACTCCATAACTGAAGAAATATCAAATCCTCTTCTGTATGGTCTGTCAGAGATCAATGCTGCATATACATCGCAGACTCTGAGTATCCGGGCACCTATGGGTATATCATCACCTGCTTTATTGGACGGATATCCACTACCATCATAATTCTCATGATGGTACAGGATACTCTCCAATACAAAATCCGAATATCCCTGCCCTTTAAGTTCCTCATATCCCAATGCAGAATGCATCCGGACATACTTCAGTTCCTCAATCACCAGAGGATCCTGCTCCTGTCCGTTAATATAACTTGTCAGCTTCAGCTTTCCTATATCATGGAGCATTCCTGCTATTGCAAGCTCATAGCACTGTTCATGCGGCAGTCCCATCTCCTCTGCAACCGCATAAGCCAGATTACTTACCAGCATTCCATGATGCAGTTCAGAAGCAAGGTCAAATTCCAGGATCCTCTGCTGTGAACCTGCCGCTGTCTTTTGTACTGTGTCCAAAATGTTACCTCCACATCCTACAGCCAGGTAGCTATTGCTGTCCGTTTTCTCTCGATCATCTCATCAATGCGGGAAATATAATTAGAAACGTCTTTTACATTCTCCACACGTTCAATTCTCTGTCCATGGTCAAAGACCAGCTTGGAAGAACCGCCTGCCCCCAGTGCGATGATAGGCTGTTTTTCCTCCATAATCAGTATATTGTAAATTCCCGCTTTGTCAACCTTTGCATAGCCAACATTTTCAAAATTTCCCTTCATATTCTTCTGTCTGTACAGATAATAAGGACCCATTCCCATTTCATACGCAGTTTTCATGGTCAGATCCATAATCTCCTGATTATTCTCAAAAGACATTTCCTGATATTTCTCTTTAAAAATATTCAGCCTTGCTGCACGTTTCACTGCCAGTGAATGTACGGTAATACTGTCCGGTGCCAGTTCACGAACCTGTTCAAGAGTCCGCTCTACCATGTGAATATCCTCACCCGGAAGACCTACGATCAGATCCATGTTAATGTTATCGTATCCCAGCTCTCGTGCCAGATGAAACGCTTCTTTTGTCTGCTCCACAGTATGTCTGCGGCCGATAATATCCAGGGTTTCCTGATTCATAGTCTGTGGATTTACGGAAATTCTTGTTACCGGATACTCCCTGATCGCCATCAGCTTTTCACGTGTAATACTGTCCGGTCTGCCGGCTTCCACAGTAAACTCTGCCAGTCCTTCATAGCCAAAAGCTTCTCCCACTGTATCCAGGAGCTTACGGATCTGATGTGGAAGCAGTGTAGTCGGGGTACCGCCGCCAATATAGATGGTGTCCAGTTTTCTTCCCTTCATTATAAGAGCAGTCTCTCTTACCTCACGGCAGAGAGCTTCCACATATTCATCTGTTCTCTTCTCCCACACTTTCAGCGGATAGGAGCTGAAGGAACAATACAGACAGATACTTGGGCAAAACGGGATTCCAATATAAAGGCTGTATCCATTTTCATAGTCAATATCCTTCAGAATCTCTCTTTCCCTGTTTGCAATAGTGATGGCAAGCGCTGTTTTCTGCGGACTCACCAGATATCTCTCACTCATCTCCCGGGCTGCTTCCGTATTTTTCATTCCGGATTCGATCATTCCCATTGCCAGTTTGGCAGGACGTATTCCTGTCAGATTTCCCCATGGAAGAGTTCTGCCCGTCAGTTTTACCAACAACTGATACAGAGCATATTTGATATTATCTTTATTCTCTTTTCTCAGAGCATGAGCATCCTGTATTCCACAGCCTGCATTCTCTTTAGAAAGTATGTCTGCGGAAATTACCCCTTTTTGCTCTGTTTCCTGTTTCGACAGATTCTCTGTCCTTTCGTATTTTATGATATAACTGTCATTATCCCGTTCCACACTGAAGCGGAGGTCATACTCTGCTTCAGCATTTTCATAAAGAGTATGTATCTCCGCTTCGGGATAAAACGCTTTGATCAGTTCATAAACATCATGTTCAAAATCTCTGTTCTTAAACAGAATGCCTATTTTACACAAATGGATTATACCTCTTTTCATAACCAATAGTGGTAGATGCATCATGTCCGGGGAAAACCTCGGTCTCTTCAGGAAGCGAATCTACCAGTTTATGGAGACTTCTCACGATTTCTGCTGTACTTCCACCCGGAAAATCCGTTCTTCCAACAGAGCCATAGAACACTGTATCACCGCTGAACAATACACCTTCATCTTTCAGATAATAACAGCAGCTTCCTTTGGTATGTCCCGGTGTATGGATCATCTGAACGGAAAATCCCGCCAGTCTGATAACATCCAGATTCTCCAGAAATACATCCGGCACAATAGAACATCCCTGTCCATAATGTACAGTCATATTGATCGAAGGTTCGCGGAGCATCTCCTCTTCCTGACGACAGGCATAAATCGGAATATTATATTTCTCCTTTACTGCCTGTGCAGCCAGAATGTGATCAAAATGTCCATGGGTAAGAAGAATTGCCACCGGTTTTCCATTCATCCGGGAAATCTTCATTTCAATCTTCTCCGGACAATCTGCGGGATCAACAATGATCAGTTCTCCGGTTTCTTTATTCTTAAGGAGATAGCAATTTGTATATACAGGTCCTAATATACATTTCTGTAATTCTAAATTCTTCATGTTATTCCTTTCTGTCAATCTGCAGCAGTTCCATAAAATAATGTTCCAGCAGATTTTTCCATGATCAGCCTGTAGTTCTCTCTACGTCAATGACACTCTCTACCTGACGGATCTTCTCGATCAGGGAACGCAGTTCCTCTTTGCTTCCAATCTCAAAACTCATGGAAATAGTTGCCTTCTCCTGCTTGCTTGTACGGCTGTTGATACTTCGCAGGTCGATCTTACGTTCTGTAAATATTTTAGAAAGATCCACAAGAAGCCCTGTACGGTTATTTGCATAAACCTGAATCTCAGCCATATACTTCTCTTTTTCCTTGGTATCAGGCTGCTGCCACTCTGCCTCAATCAGTCGTGTCCTGTCTGTCTCAGACATATTCAGCACATTGACACAATCTGTACGATGAATTGTGATTCCACGTCCTCTTGTAACAAAGCCTACAATCTCATCACCCGGGATTGGATTACAGCACTTGGAAAAACGGACTGCCACATCATGGATTCCTTTTACCACAATTCCACTCTTGCTCTTGGCAATGTGAAGCTTCTCCTGTGTCTCAGAAGCAGCTTCAAGAACCTGCTCATCTGTCAGATTCTTCTTATTTTCCTTATCATATGCCTCTACCAGCTTATTGAAAACCTGACCTTCTTTCAATCCGCCATGACCAATTGCAGCAAGTACTGAATCCCAGTCCCTGAAACCATATTTACGCAAAACGGCCTCCAGATACTGGGTTTTTGTATAATTTGTGATCTTAAACCCCTTTGCACGCGCATACTGCGCAAGCATCTCCTTGCCCTTAAGGATATTATCTTCTTTTAATTCCTTCTTGAACCACTGGTTAATCTTGTTCTTTGCCTGCGTACTCTTAACCAGTTTCAGCCAGTCGCGGCTTGGTCCCTGAGAGTTCTGGGAAGTAATGATCTCAATACGGTCACCGTTTTTGATCTCATATTCAATCGGAACCAGCTTACCGTTAACTCTGGCACCTACCATCTTATTTCCGACTGCACTGTGAACACTGTATGCAAAATCCACCGGTGTAGAACCGCTTGGAAGTGTTTTAACATCTCCCTGTGGAGTGAAACAGTAAACACTGTCCGCAAAAAGATCCAAGTCATTCTTCAGAAGACTCATGAATTCTTTGTTATCAGACATGTCTCTCTGCCATTCCAGAATCTGACGCAGCCAGTTCAGTTTCTCTTCCTCACTCTTACCTACAGGAGCCTTTCCGTCAGACGACTCTTTATATTTCCAGTGTGCAGCAATACCATATTCTGCAGTTCTGTGCATTTCATAAGTACGGATCTGGATTTCAAAGGGCTGTCCGTTAGGTCCGATCAATGTGGTATGCAATGACTGATACATATTGGGTTTCGGCATGGCAATATAATCTTTAAACCGTCCCGGAATCGGCTTATACATCTCATGGATCACACCAAGGGCAGCATAACAATCCTTCACTGTATCTACAAGAATACGGACAGCAAATAAATCATAAATCTGATCAATAGTCTTATCCTGATTTACCATCTTCTTGTAGATACTGAAAAAGTGTTTTACACGTCCGTCCACCTGCGCCTTAATATTGGCATCATCCATATGTTTCTTAACTTCTTTTACAATCGCACCTACAAACTGTTCTCTCTCGCTTTTACGCAGGGCAACCTTATGCACCAGGTCATAATATACATCCGGCTTAAGGTATTTCAGCGACAGGTCATCCAGCTCTACCTTTATCTTGGAAATACCCAGACGCATGGCAATAGGAGCATAAATATCCATGGTCTCTCTGGCCTTTTCCTGCTGCTTTTCAGGACGCATATACTGTAAGGTACGCATATTATGAAGACGGTCTGCAAGCTTGATCAGAATAACTCTGATATCCTTAGCCATGGCAAGAAACATCTTTCTGAGGTTCTCTGCCTGAACTTCTACTTTATCCGCAGAATAAGATAACTGTCCCAGCTTGGTAACACCATCCACAAGAAGTGCAACCTCTGAACCAAATTCCTTCTCAACTTCCTCATAGGTCATCCAGGTATCTTCAACTGCATCATGAAGAAGACCTGCAACTATCGTTTCTTTGTCAAGTTCCAGATCTGCCAGAATGATGGCAACACACAAAGGATGAATGATATATGGCTCTCCAGACTTTCTCTTCTGTCCTTCATGAGCTTCACTTGCAACCTTATATGCCTTCTCTATCATGGAAATATCTGTTGATGGATGATACTTCAGAACACTGTTTATCAGTTCTTTATAAAGCACCTCCGGACTTGTAAAATCATGCATGGTCTTTACTGCCGCATCTGCTCTCTTTACAGATTCCAGCTTCTCTTTTTCAACCTGCATTTCATCTTTTTTTGCTTCTGTACTTTTTGTTATCTCTGTCATATGCTCCCACCTGCCTGTCCTGCACAATCAGCTGTGCTTATTTACCATCATAACAAATTACAGACGCTACATCATACCCATTCAGTCTTTCGCGTCCCTTTAAACCTGCAAGTTCCATGAGAAATACAACCTTGACAACCTCACCGCCAAGCTGTTCCACCAGCTTGATCGCTGCTTCGATCGTACCGCCTGTTGCGATCAGATCATCAACGATAACCACTTTCTGACCTGGTTTTATGGAATCTTTATGCATTTCAATCTCTGCACTGCCATATTCCAGATCATAGCTTACAGATACTGTTTCGCGGGGAAGTTTACCTTTTTTACGAATCGGTACAAATGGTTTATGAAGATTATATGCGATCGGTACACCAAAGATAAAGCCTCTGGACTCTGTTCCTGCAATCACGTCCACATCTATATCCTTAAGACAGTCCTGCATGGAGTCGATTGCCAACTGCAGGCCATCCGCGTCCTGCAGAACACTTGTAATATCTCTGAAAATAATCCCCGGTTCAGGAAAATCCGGTATACTTAATACATAATCTTCAATTTTCTTCATTTTATTTCTCCTCCAGTGTGTGTTATATTGCTGTTCGCTCATAAATATTTTATAGTATATCACCTTTTTATTTCAGAATCAAGTTACTGTTAAGCCCTGACATTTGTATTTCCAGGCTTACCGGCGGTTACAAACCAAGCGGTAATATTAACAGTAATTCTGAATAATAATCTGAAGACTCTCTCGTCCCCTGAATCTGTTGATCTCCGGATAATAAGTAACAGAAATACTGTCTTTTTCCCTGATAAAGTTCACAAAATCCTCTGCTTCTCCGAAATAAATGCCTTCCACTGAAATCCCCTGCGGATCGAGAAGTTTTAACTTTACTACATTTTTATTTTTCCCGATAATACTGTGATCAAGCACTCTGAGCTTTTTCTGCGCAAAGACCGGTTTTGTATTCCCTTTTCCAAAGGGTTCCAGAAGCGAAATCTGTTCTACCAGTTCTTTCGTAATATAAGACACAGGCATCGGCACATCAATCACGATCTTAGGACGCAATTCTTCGTCCGTCAACGTACAGTTTACATTGAGACGTCTCCGGAATTCTTCTATATTTTTTTCTTCTATAGAAAGACCTGCTGCCATCGGATGACCTCCAAACTGTATCATCAGGTCTGCACATTTTACCAGTTCTTCATACATAGAGTAACTTTCTATTGATCTTCCGCTTCCTTTTGCACTTGTCTCACCGCCCGTCAATACAAAGGCAGGCCTGTGATATTTTTCCCTGATCCTGCCTGCTATAATACCGGCAAGACTTTCATGACAATCCGGAAGATAAACTACCAGTACTCTGTCATTTTTCAGCTCTGTAGTCTCTATGATCCGGATTGCCTCTTCTTTTCCTTTCTCAGTGAGAGCTTTTCGACTCTGATTAAGAGCTGTAAGATCTCCGGCAAGCCTTGCTGCTTCTTCCTTTGTTTTTGCATTAAGAAGTGCAAGAGAACGGGCAGCTGTATCCAGTCTGCCACTGGCATTGATACATGGTCCCAGCACAAATCCGATATGATAAGCTGTGATTTTAGCATCTTCCAGAGAATTTGCGCGGATCAGTTCCTGCAATCCTTGATTTTTGGTATTTTTCAGACGGCACAGCCCTTCTTTTACCAGAATCCTGTTCTCTCCCTGAAGATCCATAACATCTCCTACTGTTGCAATAGCCGCCAGTTCATAATAATCTTCCAGCTCCTCTGCCGGAACACCAAATCTCTCGTAAAGTGCTGCAATATATTTAAAGGCCACCACTGCCCCACACAGGTTTTTATTCGGGTATGGACAATCATATTGTTTCGGATTCAAAATCGCATCTGCCGGCGGAAGCACCATCTGGCGTTCTCCCTTTTCCTCCCTGTAAGGAACCTCATGATGATCTGTAATAATCACTGTCATTCCCTTATCCTTTGCCATCTGGATTTCAGCAGCCGCAGCAATTCCATTATCACAGGTCACGATCGTATCGATCCGGTCCGTTTCCGCTCTTTCTATAAGATGTGCATGAATCCCATATCCGTCTGCAACTCTGTCCGGAATATAAGTATCCACATCTGCTCCGATCCTCGCAAGGCCTTTCATTAAAATGTATGTAGAGGTCACACCATCAATATCATAATCACCAATAATACGGACTTTTGCTTTCTGCGATATTTTTTTCTCCAGGATATCTACAGCTTTTTCCATATCCTTCATCAGCCAGGGAGAAGGAAGCTCTTGTACTGTTCCTGACAGATACTCTCTTATCTTATCTTCTCCGATCACATCTCTGTTCCTGATCAGTCTCGCAATCACCGGATTAATATGAAACTGTTGACCGATCTGGTTAAAATCTGCTCTTTTTGCTGCTATTACCCATTTCTCCATATATTTTCTCTCCTCATAAAAATATCCCGGAGTTTTACCCCGGGATATTTCTGTCTGCCTGTTTTTCAGACACTTATTGTTTTATTCAGCATCATCATTCTGCTGTTTTTTAGCTGCTTCTTCGGCAGCCAGACGTTCAGCTACTCTTTTTCTGTTTTTCTTCTTTGGCTGAGTCGGATCTTTCTGTGATACATCACGTGCTTTCTTCGGCTTTGAAGAGGACTTTGCAGATGCGGAGGCTGCAGCAATTGCCGGCTGTCCTTTTCCTGCAAATTTCTTTTTCATCACATACCACAACGCACCTGTAATACATACAGAAGAATATGCACCGACAAGAACACCAACCATCAGAGGTGCTGCAAATTCACGGATAGAAGAAACACCCATGATATAAAGAACAGCTACCATAACAAAAGTTGTAAAAGAGGTATAAATACTTCTTGTAAGAGTCTGAGTGATACTTGTGTTTACAATTTCTGCCAGTTTTTCTCTGGAACCACTGTGAAGGTTCTCACGTATACGGTCAAAAATAACGATTGTAGCATTGATAGAATAACCTACGATTGTAAGCATGCAGGCAATAAATGTATTACCGACGGATACTCTGGCAATAGCATAGAATGCAAGTACAACCAGAACATCATGCAGAAGCGCCAATACCGCACTGCTTGCAAAACGGATGTCTTTAAATCTGAACCAGATATAAAGAAGCATACAGATTGTAGCTACTATAACGGCTACGATCGCATCACGACGCATTTCACTACTTACTGTAGAAGAAATACTTTCTGTGGAAATCGTGCTGTCATCTACACCAAATTTCTCAACCAGTGCACTCTGCAGAGCTTCACGTTCGCTCTGATTCAGAGAACGTGTCTTGATCACAACCTGATTTGTTCCGACTACCTTTGTAGGCTGAACATTTTTATCTCCTGTCACCTCTTCTACAACAGGAGTTACTTCAGAATCAATGGTCTTAATATCCATATCTTCATTAAATGTAACAGTTGTAGAAGTACCGCCTGAGAACTCAAGGCTGTAATTTAACGCTTTGTTTCCTGCATGCGAATTAGCAAACATCGCTGCCGGACCGCAGAGGATCAGGATAATGGAAATAGCAAAAAATACTTTCTTCTTTCCAAGGAAATCAACTGCCTTACGTTCTTTTGCAGATCCGTAGAATTTCGGATCACGTACACCAACTGCATAAAGTGCATTTACAATCAGTCTGGATACAACCAGTGCTGTAAACATGGAGATCACGATACCAAGGGCAAGTGTATAAGCAAATCCCTTAACAGTACCTGAACCAAGCCACATCAGCACAAAGGCTGCGATCAGCGTTGTAATATTTCCATCAAAGATTGCAGAGAAAGCTTTGCTGAAACCGGACTTAATAGAATTCCTTACTGAAACTCCTGCACCAATTTCCTCTCTGATTCGGGCATAAATAATAACATTGGCATCCACCGCCATACCGATACCAAGGATAATACCCGCAATACCCGGAAGAGTAAGAGTAATATCAAAGGCATTCAGCGTGATCAGCATTAATGATGTATAAAGAATCAGTGCGATACCTGCAACTACACCAGGTACGCGGTATGCAATGATCATAAAGATAATAACGATGATCAGACCGATCGCACCTGCAAGAACACTTGTAGAGATTGCTTCTTCACCAAGCTGTGCAGCTACAACACTGGAACGAAGTTCTTCCAGTTCCAGTCCCAGAGAACCGATACGGATATAAGAAGCAAGGTTCTGTGCTTCTTCCAGGTCAGACATTCCGCTAATCTGTGCTTTTCCGCCGGAAATCTCTTCATTTACATTCGGAGCACTGATAATGTCATTGTCATAGACGATAGCGATCTGCTTGCCTACATTATTCTTTGTAGCTTCTGCAAATTTTGTTTTACCACTGTTTTCTCCATCAGAAGTAAGAGTAAGACTTACCACATATTCCTTTGCACTTGTGTTCTGATTCTGGATCGCACCACCCTGGGCATCTGCTACATCAGAACCTTCCAGAACAACACTTCCGGATTCCTTGATCTCATCCATAGTTCTGGAAAGAACATATCCATCCTGTCCTGTAGTAAAGTTCTGGTTTCCGTCAGCATCTTCTTTTGTGATGAAATACAGGGAACCTGGTTTACCCAGATCATTCAGAATAGTATCTGCATCTGTAACACCAGGAATTTCAACTGTAATACGGTCTGATCCTTCCTGGTATACCTGAGCCTCAGTACTGTACTGCTCTACACGCTTCTGAAGCTTGTAGATCGTATCTGACATCTCTTCGCTTGTCGGATTGCTTTCCTTAGCCTGGTAGGTAATGCTGACACCACCGGCAAGATCAAGACCCGTGTTGATATGTTTTGCTGCACCGGTTCCGGTAGGACCGATACCTACGGCTGCAGTAAAGCAAAAGAACACAGTCAGGATCAGTGTCAGAAGCAGCACTACGATTCCTTTACTTTTCTTCATAGTTCTTTTCCCTTCTTGATTTTTTGTCCGCGGTCATGTTCATCCGCCTGCCAGCCATTTTCTGTTATGATAACAGCCGACGGCGGTATCAGTCAGACAGATTACTGCCCACTAATCACATGCCAGTGCGGCTTTTATCATGATGGCGCACTCCACACGTTTTCTCTGGAGTTCGCATCCGATTTCATAATTGCCTTTGATATCTCCCTGGAAATGGAATGCATTTGCCGCACATCCGCCACTACAGTAGAAACGTGCGAAGCAGTCTTTGCAGTCTTTCTTTGTGTAAACGTTGCATCCGCCGAATTCCTTCTGGATTTCCGGCTTTGTGATGCCTTCGTCTACATTTCCCATGAGATACTGTTCTTCACCAACAAACTGGTGACATGGGTAAAAATCACCCCAGGGTGTTACAGCCAGGTACTCTGTTCCTGAACCGCAGCCTGACAGTCTCTTGTATACACAAGGGCCACCTGTAAGGTCGATCATAAAATGGAAGAAGTTAAATCCTTTTCCCTCTTTCTCTCTTTTAATCATTTCTTTTGCAAGAGTATCATACTCTTCCATGATCTGGGGGATATCCTCCTCGCGAATCGCATATTCCTCCGTATCAGCCGCAACTACAGGCTCTACAGAAATCTGTTTGAATCCAAGATCTGCCAGATGAAGCACATCCTTGGAGAAATCAAGATTATGGTGGGTAAAAGTACCTCTTACATAATACTTGTCCTGATTTCTGGATTCTGCAAACTTCTGGAACTTCGGCATGATCAAATCATAGCTTCCTGCACCTTTTCTGAATGGACGCATGTAATCATGTACTTCCTTACGTCCGTCCACACTCAGTACAACGTTGCCCATCTCTTTATTGCAGAATTCCATTACTTCATCATTCAGAAGAACTCCGTTTGTTGTTAAAGTGAAACGGAATTTCTTATTGTGAAGCTTTTCCTGCTCTCTGCCATATTTTACCAGATCTTTTACAACCTGCCAGTTCATCAGCGGCTCGCCGCCAAAGAAATCTACTTCCAGGTTTTTCCTGGAACCGGAGTTCGCGATCAGGAAATCAAGAGCTTTTTTGCCGACTTCATAAGACATAAGAGCTCTTCTGCCATGATATTCGCCTTCTTCGGCAAAACAATAACGGCAGGCCAGATTGCAGTCATGAGCAATGTGCAGGCACAATGCTTTTACAACGGTCTGCCGGTTATTTGAAAATTCTTCAATTACATTCTCATAAACATCTTTTGTAAAAAGCATTCCATCTTCTTTCAGCTTATTACATTCTCTTACAGATGTCTCAATATCTTCTCTGTTATATTTGTTTTCCAGTTTCTCTGCAATAGCTTCTGTGCCAAGGCCCTCTTCCAGATATGGAAGGACCTCATATGTAACCTCATCTACCAGATGGATGCATCCACTGTTGATATCCAGTACAATATTAAAGCCATTGCTTTTATAACGGTGAATCAGACTCATTTTACTAAAATCCTTTCTAAGCGTAAGATAAGCAGCGGAATAAAAGTTCCGCTGCTTATCTCATTTCTCCATAGCTGATCTTATTTCTGCTCGCAGCTCTGGTTTCCTACTGTACAGGAAGTTTTACATGCGGACTGGCAGGAAGTCTGGCACTCGCCACATCCACCTTTTTTTACAGTGTTCTGTAAATTCTTTGTATTCAGGGTTTTGATATGTTCCATAACTCTATCCTCCTTATGTAATTATATTCTTGGCATAGTATATCATATATCTTTTCATTTTAAAAGCTTTTTTTTACGACAGCATTCCACCCAGTGTTCCACCGCCTGTGCACATAAAAAATGTTGTAACTGCATGAGCTGCACTCATATCCCAGCCGCCTTTTGCCATAACAGAGACAGTCAACAGTAATACATAGTAAGCCAGACCTGTGATAACACCCCACAGATATTTGTCTTTACGCACAATTTTGCCGGCCATAAAGCCTCCCATGAAACATGCAAGTACATAAATTATAATAATACCCGCATCTACAGCTGTTTCTCCCAGATCAAAAGCAAACAGTACCAGGGCCAAAAGCAGTAATGCCACTCCTGTTAATGCATATGCAAATAATAGTGATTTCAAAATTGCTCTGACTTTCATTGCTTCCCCTCCTGTTAAACTATATGGGGGAGGAATCAGTGTTATTCTTTTATTTCTTTCTCTTTTTTATAAATACAGCCACACCGGCGATCACTGCAGCTGCCACAAACAGTATCACAAACGGCATAATTGATGTTGTATCTCCAGTATTTACTGTATTGTTATTTTTCACAGCTTTATTTTCCGTTGAATTATCATTCTGATCAGAAGAAGAACCATTATTGCTGTCAGAACTGTCATTCACAGATACTGTATTGTTCTTTCCGGAATCAGAGCTCTGACTGTCGGAGGAAGCCGGTGCAGGAGTTACCGCATCTGTGTCGTCCGTATCATTCCCCGCATCAGGTCCTACTAATTGTCTGCTTCCTGCAATTCCAAATGGACTGAAAGAATGTGTGCTGAATACCATAATACCATTCTCTACACTCGGAATAATCGTCTCAGTTGCCCCGTTATCCAGGAGATGTTCGATAGTATACTGATATCCGGATTTTACCGGCACAGTGACACTGATATAATCTCCATTAGGGATCTCGTATTCTGTATTATTCTTAAGATCCCAGAGTTCAAATTCATAAGACTGGAAAATCATTGCATCTGATTCATTGGTAAACTGATAGCTGTCACCGCTTGAAACTCTGAACTGTACATACCATGGAAGATTAACTCCGCTTACTGTAATACCGTCGCAGGTATGATTAAGTGCGGCCCTCTCTTCTTTTTCTTCATCAGAAAGAGAATCCTCTGCATCTGTAGGACGGTCATCCTTATCGTCCGGCAGAACAGGATTATCAAAGATATTATCACCTGCGCCATCTTCATCATCTTTCTTCGTATCTTCTTTATCCTGTGTCATATCATCTGCAGGTTCCAGCTTACCGGTAGTTTCTGTATCTTTATCCGTCTTATCTGCATTGCTGTTATTATCTTTGTTGTTTTTATTATCTGTTTTATCTTCTTCAATCTTATTCTCTTCATTGTCTGTATCAGTTTTATTATCCTGATCTGATTTACTTTCCTTATCTTCTTTATTGTCTGTATCAGCGTTTTCATCTGCGGCAGGTTTTTCTGACGAAGTTTCAGGCGTTTCTGTTGGATCTGCATTTTCTGTTGGATCTGTTTTACCTGAGCCTTCTGTCTTATCAACATTATCACTATCCGTAATACTGTTCACTATTACATTGATGTAACCGACAACCGCGCCGCTCTCCGGATCCCATCCATCCACATGGCTTAAATCCTGCCCTTCTGCCGGTATAAGAAGTACCTCACAGCTCTGTACACGCTGTGCAGGAACGAAACTTCCATCTGCCCATTCAAAAGTTCCATATTCCGTTGCCGGAAGTTCTACATCCGCAAGTTCTACAGGCTTATCAAGCGTAATGTTGTCCGGGATCAGAGAAGACACAGTATTCTCCTGTGACTCAGCCGCACTGACCTGTCTTGTTACACCCGGTATATTATTTCCTGCAATCAAAGCCGCTGTTAAAGCCGCTGCCGCCAAAATACCCGTTCCTTTTAATTTATTTTTTCTTATTCTTATATTATTGGACATATCGCACCTCTATATTTATATTCGATTCTTATGTTTCCTGATAATCATTTTTTTACTTTCAGCCAAATATCAGTTCTCTTTTTACGTAATACAATAATATTACATATCTGTATATTATCAAACTTTTATCATTTTGTAAATATTCTGTAATGTTTTTTTTCATTTTAATCGAGTGAATTATAACACAAATCTTACTTTTTCGACAGTCCTCTTTTAAATTTTTTTATACTATCTTTGAACCAAAAGCTTTTTCTTGATTTTTTATATGAAATCATGTATATTTTGCTTAAATGTTTTATGATATGATTCAATCAATAAAGATAATCAAAAGGAGTGAATAAATCTTGGATTCAAGTATTGCCTTTCAGGCGGTGGCGATTCTGATACTGATCGCACTTTCTTCATTTTTTTCTTCTGCGGAAACCGCTATGACAACCGTAAATAAGATTCGGATACAGTCTCTTGCCGAGCAGGGCAACAAACGTGCTGTTATTCTGGAAAAAATAATTTCCAATTCCCCAAAGATGCTCAGTACCGTATTAATCGGAAACAACATTGTAAATATGTCTGTTTCTTCTCTCATGACTACACTCACCATAAAGATTCTGGGAAACGCATATGTAGGAATCACAACCGGCATCCTGACTCTGCTGATTCTCATTTTCGGTGAGATAACCCCCAAAAACCTGGCAACAATTCATGCTGAAAAATTGTCCCTGGCCTATTCAAGAATAATATACGGGCTTATGATTCTCCTTACTCCCGTTGTTTTCATTGTAAATAAAATAACAGAAGGTGTACTGGTCATTCTGCATGTTAACCCGGACGAAAAGGCAAATGCCATGACTGAACATGAACTGCGTACCCTCGTCAATGTAGGTGAAAAAGACGGCGTCATTGAAAACGAAGAAAAACAGATGATCTACAATGTGTTTGATTTTGGCGATTCAACTGCAAAAGATGTCATGATTCCCAGAATCGACATGACCTTTATAGATATCAATTTTTCCTATGATGAACTTATGGCGGTCTTCAGTGAAGATATGCATACCCGTTTTCCGGTTTATGAGGACAACACTGATAACGTAATCGGTATTATCAATATGAAAGATCTTCTTGTTTATCCAAAGGACAAACCTTTTTCAATCCGCAACATCCTGCGTGAGCCTTATTTTACCTATGAATACAAAGCTACAGCAGACCTGATGATTGAAATGCGTAAAGCATCCGTCAATCTGGCAATCGTTCTGGACGAATACGGTGCCACAGCGGGTCTGGTCACATTGGAAGACCTGTTGGAAGAGATCGTAGGTGAGATTCGCGACGAATACGATGAGGATGAAGTCGAAGATATTAAAGAAATCCAGCCTGAAAGAGAATATGTTGTTCAGGGTTCTGCCAAGCTGGATGATATCAACGAAGCCCTCCATATTAATCTGGAATCTGAAGATTATGATTCTATTGGCGGATATATTATTGAACAGCTTGACTGCCTTCCCAAAGAGGGTCAGTCTGTCACACTTGAAAGTGGCATCCGCCTGGTTGTTGACCGTCTGGACAAAAACAGAATCGAACTTGTCCACATCTGGCTTCCCGAGAAGAAAACTGAAACAGAAGAACAGCCGTAACTGTCATCTCTCCAGCATCAGTGAAAATTGTTTCACGATTCTGGAGAGTTCTCCTGTAACCGCATCAATTCCTTCTTCGTTCTTTTTCCAGTTTTCTCTGGTAATTCCATCTGCATTCACAGGCACCACATAAAATTCTGTTTTCGGATACAAGAGCTGATAATACATCAGACATCTTCTTGCATGGTAAGATTTGCAGCACAAAATCGCTCTTTCTATTTCCAGTTCTGCATGATCTGTCACCTGTCTGGAATAAATTGCGTTCTCATAAGTAAAGGTTGCCTGGTCTTCTTTCAGGATTTTCTGATCCGGAACTCCGTTTTTTATAAGAACATCCCTGAGAAATTCCCATTCTGTTCCATATTCCTTATCATATACATTGCTTTTTTCAAGAACGCCTGAAAACTTTCCATTTACTACACTGTATTTTCCACTGGGCAGAATCCAGTCCGCCATCCCTTTCTTAAACAATTCTGCTGCTTTTTCCGCCATCTGCGGATAACCATTTCCAGGGACAAAAATAATATCAGATTTTTCCGGCTTGTTTTCTGCAAAAATAAACTCTTCTGAACTTTTTAAAAATTTTTCATATACGTCATTCATCATTACTAACTCCTCGTTATCTGTTTTTTCTACAGCACCTCTCAAATAATGCGTTTGTAACAGTCCAACAAAAATTCACGCTCTGATGAACCGGAACAATATGCATTATTTACGAAGATTTCTATGGAATTTCTATAGATAGATACAGTGTACCATATTTTTTCTATTAACGTACAACCAAGTTAATTCTTAAAACTATGTCCCCCACTGCTTATGTTACTGTTCACTCTGTTCACAGCAACACGCTTCGCGATGCACAGACTTCCAATATTTCCAGAAGGCTATTTTGTCACAATAACCGTACTGTAACCATCATCCCTCAGTCTCTGCTCCATATTTACTGCATTACCAATCTGCTGATAGGCACCTGTCTGAACTTTATACAATCCGTTTTCATGTAACATAAAAGAGGGATAACCTTTTTCCAGTAACTGATATAACATACGGTCCGCATTCTCTTTTTTTCTGAACGCTCCAGTCTGCACTCTGTAATAAAGCGGTTCCTGCACTGTTTCCTCATCCAGGCTTCCAAGAATCGCATCTGCAATTCCCTGAGCTATATCGCTAAACTTGTTATCAAACAGTTTATTATCTTCTTCGGAATTGATAAATCCGGTTTCTATTAAAAGAGCCGGCATCCTGGTTCGTCTGAGGACCACAAGTCCCGGCCGCTCTTTTACACCGATTTCGCGGAATCCCACTTCTCCCAGAGCTCCCAGAATATTCTCAGCCATCTGATATTTAATCCCGCTTTTATCATAAATCAGAACTTCCGCTCCATTATACTGATTTTCCTTTGGACTGCTGTTTCGGTGAAATGAAATAAAGTAATCTACTCCTGCCTGATTTGCAAGCTGTGCCTTCTCAAAAGGTGTCTGATAGACATCACCGGTACGGGTATAAGAGATGTCAATCCCTTTATTTTTTAAAATCTCACCTACCGCAAGAGCAAGTTTAAGATTGTCATTCTTTTCCTGTCTTCCCTTATATACGGCTCCCGGATCCTGACCTCCATGTGCTGATTGTAGTTTACGCAAATTGTGATATGTATTCCCCAGTATATATGGGGAGTTAGAAATGTATTGAGATTAGATAG
>ENA-OPXI01000276-OPXI01000276.1-human-gut-metagenome-genome-assembly--contig:-NODE-276-length-38549-cov-4.013664_pt1 | contig 38549 bp, 50 predicted proteins | sample MGYA00241520_ERZ502032 | MGnify/ENA primary metagenome ERZ502032 (study PRJEB25962, sample SAMEA2042106) | human gut metagenome | biome: human gut; feature: human-associated habitat; material: faeces...
AAGTGACAATCCATCAAAACGTTGGTTTTCCGTGGCTGGCCATGGCTTTCCGCAAAATGTAGAAGGGCGTTTATATCAAGGGATGAATTCTTTGATACTTTATTTGCTATGTGAAAAGAGGAACTATGTGACACCTGTGTTCATGACTTTTCTTCAAGCAAAAACACAGGAGGTGAACGTATTAAAAGGACAGAAGGCTTTTCCCGTTTTATACTGGGATTTTTCTATAAAGAACGAAAACGGTTCCAAAATCAAAATAGATGAATATAATTCATTAAGTGATGAACTGAAGAAAGAATATAAGGTGATTCCGTACACTAAAGAGTATTGGGTCTTTAATGTGGATCAGACTAACTATGCCGAAAAATATCCTGAAAAATGGGAAGAACTTAAACAGAAGTTTGCTGTCGCTGAACTGAAGGATGAGAATGGAATGTTATCCTGTCCAGTTTTGGACAGGATGTTACAGGAAGATGCCTGGTTATGCCCTATTGACTCCAGTATTCGTGATCGATCTTTTTACCGGCCTTCCGAGGATAAGATATTTATCCCGCATAAAGGACAGTTTTATAGTGGAGAGATGTTTTATAGTACTCTGATTCATGAGATGGCCCATTCTACTGGGGCAGATACCCGGTGTGCCCGTGAAATAAAGAATAAGTTCGGAGATGCTAAATATGCTAAGGAGGAACTTGTTGCAGAATGCGTAGCCGCTGTTACCTGCCATTCCCTTGGAATAGTTAATGGCATTCAGGATGAGAATGCACAATATTTGAAAAATTGGCTAGCAGCGATTCGAGAGGAACCTAAGTTTCTTTATAGCGTGTTGGCAGAAGTTGGTAAAGCTAGTACGATGATACATAATGAGGTGTCAAAAATGGAATTGGCTGCTGCAAAAGATGTCTCTACAGAAACGGCTATTGATTTACAGATTCAGCCGATAACCGATATTCCTGTCATGACTGAAGAGGATTATCTTTCTTCCAAGGGATACCCTGTTTCGGGCTTTGGAGAAGCTGCTTTACATAAAGGAGTTCAAAAGACTGCTCGACAACAAACAAAAATGGTGGAGCTACAGGCCGAAAAGGATAGAAATTATGCAGAGGTACGTGAGTCTTTCAGGAAAGAGTATAAAGAGAAATTAGACAAAGGGGAAATCAGAAAACCGACACCCATTGAAATAATGATTTCTGCCGCTAAAGGAATGCCGGAATTGGAAAGTACACAAGCTGCCCGGCGAGCACTGATGAAACGTGGAATAGAGTGGGAGGAAGGTAAGGTATCTATTGAGGCAGAGAAGAAAGAGTCTGTATCTGATGCTAAAGACTTTACTCCTGCATATAAAGCAGCATTAACAGCGGCTCTCTCTGGAGTTTTTCAGCCCCTCGTGGAACTAAAAAGGGAAGGTTTCCATCCTTCAGTCAGCGATCTTCAAATAATGAAAGAGATTGCACCGGCGGTACGTCCAGCTGTCGAAACAATATTTCAATTAAAGATTGATACTCTGCTTTCATTCAAGTCTGCAGAATCAGATAATAAACAAGAAGTTATACAATTATCATTAAACTTTTAAATTATGCACGTAATTATAGTTGGCCGTCTTGGAGCAGATGCAAAAGAGTCGGAAAAAGGAATCAGTTTTAGTGTTTCAGAAAAGAACTGGGATGGCAATGAAGAAAGTACGCTATGGGTTCAGTGTTTTCTAAAATATAAGACTGGAATATTCGATTTCTTAAAAAAAGGAACATTGGTTCAGGTGCTAGGTGACCTGAAGATTGGAGTATTCAATCATCCGGAAAAGGGGTACATACCTAATGCGAGTTGCAGGGTTTTAAACATCGACCTGTTACCTACGAATAAGAGCAAGGACCAATAATATCCGGCAGTAAATGGATTCGGCAAAAAAGCAGTTGTCCCAAATCTTATTATTCTTAGCTGCAATAATAGGAGGAGTGGTAGTTTTTCAATGGCTACTGGTGAACGATTTGTGTTCACCAAGCTCCTTTGTATTATTACGGCTTGAGAAGATATTGCGTAAAGCGATGATGGTAAGGTTTATCTATGTGCTAATAATAACCGGTCTTGCTTTCTTATTCCCCAGTGCAAGTATAAAAAAGGATGAATCTCTAAAAGGGGGATATACCGCTCTGACATTATTGTTGGCCACTGTTTTTGTCCTGGGATTTAGCAGGGCCTTCGCCTGGTACAATCTTATCATTTTTCCGATAGTATTTATTCTGCTAACAGTGATTTTAACTAAAACGGCAGGATTTTATATGAAACGGCATCTCGTATCAGAAAAAACGATATTTGGGATATCAGCGGAAAAGACATTGTTCTATTTTACTTTTGATACAGAGGGAGGTGTGTTGGTTGTCCATAAACCACAGCAGAATATATATATTGATGGCGGTCCCGGATCCGGCAAATCGGAGAGCTGGATCAAAGGTATCATATACCAGTGCGCAGAGCGCAATTATGCCGGATTTATATATGACTGGGAAGGTGATCCGACTAAGGAAGGGTCTCCAATCTTATCACAGATAGCGTATGGGAGTATTGAATATTTTAAATCAAAAAATATTCCTACGCCTAAGTTCGCATTCATAAACTTTGTGGATATGTCCCGTACTGTCCGGGTGAATGTACTGTCGGAAAAATATGTACCGAAGGGTAGTGAATCGTTATTTATAAGGAACATAGCGACCACATTGATGAAGAACCTGGAGTCCTCATGGAAAGAAAAAACGGACTTTTGGGCGAATAATGCTATCAATTATGTCTATTCGATTGCTTATAAATGCTACAAGGAGCGAAAGACTGGTATAGGTACTTTACCGCATGTAATAGCTTTTGCGTTGTCTGATAGTGATCTTGTATTCCGGTGGCTTTCAGAGGATCCTGAAATTGCATTAAACATGTCATCTATGTTAACGGCATGGAGACTAGGAGCACAACAGCAGACTGCAGGTGCGGTATCGTCCGCACAAACACCGCTTGTTTTGCTGAATAACAAGTACATATTTTGGGTACTTTCTCCTCTTCCGAACGAAGAGTTTTCACTGGATATAACGAATAAGGCACATCCGACCTTGCTTTGCATTGGTAATGCCCCTTCTATAAAGGAAGCTGTATCACCTCCTATATCGTGTATTGCGAGTGTGCTAATGGCACAGATGAATAATCCCGGTAAGCAGAAAAGTATATTTATGGTGGATGAATTTCCGACAATCAACTTGCAAAATATAGACGTATTTATTGGTACTGCAAGAAAACATAGTGTGTCCACAATCTTAGCAGTACAAGATTTTAATCAGGCAATAAGAGATTATGGAGAAAAGAGTGCAAAGATATTGAAATCGTCTTGTGGTACGCAAGCTTATGGTATGACGGGAAATGAAAATACAGCAAAGGAAATTGAAAATTTATTCGGTGAAACGAAGGAAGCACAAGAATCATTCTCGCATCAGGACTCCGGATCGAGCAGTACAACAGAATCATTACAGAAAGATAAGATTGTAAAGGCCCGTGATGTAGCAGGGCAAAGCGTAGGGCATTTTATCGGCAAGGTTGCCGGCGGCAAACCTCCTTTCTTCAATACACAGTTTAAGATGTGTCATTTTGAATCTAAAGAAATTCCTCCTTTCTCCATGCCGGTTAATCTAGGTTCCGAAGACAAGAAGGAGCTGGAGAAAGAAATTATGGATGAAATAGTGCAACGACATTATTGTTCCGTGATTGCAAAAGTTAATTCAGTACTGGAAAATGTAAAGAATAAGTATACACAAAAAAAAGAATCTCCGGAGGGTTTAACTACCGGAACATAAAGGGAAATATCAGGGAAAACAAGCATTTAATAAATGAATAAACAAATTTTTATTAAAAGTAATATGTATGAATAAGTTTCTATTAGTCCTATCATTTGTAGCTTTGGCCACGACCGCTAAGGCACAGTTCTATTCAGTAAAAACCAATCTTCTAGGGTTGGCGACGACTAATCTTAATGTCGAAGCAGGCATTTCCGTTCATCGCAACTGGTCACTTCATCTGCCTGTTAATTACAATCCGTGGGTATTCTCCGGGAATAAACGATTTCAGAATATAACAGTTGAACCAGGCGCACGTTATTGGTTTCTAGAGTCGTTTTCACAAGGTTTTATCGGGATCCAGTCCATTTATTCACGCTTTCATGTGGGGGGAACCAATAAGTATCGTTATGACGGATATGGAGTAGGGATGGGGTTATCATATGGTTATTCCAAGGTCATCCGGAAAAGGTGGAACCTAGAATTTGAAGCCGGATTGGGTGTATTGTGGGCTGACTATACAAAATACCTGTGTAAGACGTGTGGCGCGCCGCAAGGTGATGAGAGAAAGCTGTATCTTATTCCTAGTAAGGCAAGCATTTCATTGGTTTATCTTTTCTAAAATCGATGGTTATGGGTAAGAGATATAAATATATATATATTGCTGTCCTTCTATTCCTCGTCTGTTCCTGCCGGCTGACGCATAAACTAGAGAATACCGGCTATCGTCCACAGGTAAATCAGCCAGGAAAGGTAACCACCAGTGCGACTAAAGATGTAGCGGAGAAGTCTGTTGTAAGTGATGCTGCCGGGAATACTGATGAACAGGTAAGGACAAGGGATGAAAAAACCGGTGAGGATATAGTTACAGTAACATTATCAGAAGTAACGGTCGTAGCCCGCACGAAAACTGTACCGGAACGTTTCGGTATGGTCAACCTGGACTTTATAGTCACTGTGCCTAAGACTCTTATAGATAAAAGATGGATGATTACTTTAACGCCTACTTTAGAGAAATCCGGAGAGAAGATAAAATTAGAGGATGTGGTAATAAATGGGGAGATATATCGTCTCTACCAGGAGAAAGGAGAAGCGATGTATTCCTCCCTGGCCGATCGTTATAACTTCTTTGCCCGTGATACCACACGGATTTGGGATTACTTTTTCCGTAAGTATAATCTGCAATATAATACGGACGCACGTCTGGATACCATTATATCCGCTGATAATAACTTCAATTATTATTATACTCAAGAGGTGGCAACCGACGAGTCGAGAAGTATGGATCTGTACCTGAAGGGGAATATATTTGCTTTAGACAAGAGTACATTTGAGCTTCCTCAATCGGACACGATCACATATTTTGTGTCAAGCATGATTCAGTTTATAGATAATGCGCCGAGATTCAAACGAAGGATAATAGAAAGACATGCTGAAGCAAATTTCTCCGCACATATCACCTTTCCCGTTGGAAGGGAAAATATTGATGAAGCATTGAATGACAATGCCTCTGAAATCGCCAAAGTGCAGGATATCATAAAACAATTGACCTGGAGTAGCGAGTTCATTATTGATTCGATCAACATGACTGCTTCTGCTTCACCAGAAGGCAGCTGGAAACTTAATGATGCGTTGGCCAAAAGAAGAGCGGTGTCGCTTAAAAGCTACTTTGCGAAGAAACTTGATGACAAAAAGGGGGTTGACACACTTTTTAACGCCAAGTGGATCGCAGAAGACTGGAAAAGAGTGTATGACCTGATAGCTGTAAATAAACGCATTACCTCGAAGAAGGCCATCCTGCAAATAATAACAGATGAAGCAGATCCGGATAAACGTGAGGCACTAATAAAGCGTAAATATCCGGCGGAGTACGGACATATAAGGGATAGTATTTATCCTGCCTTACGAGTTGTTGACTTCCAGTTTAATCTTCATCGTTCCGGTATGACAAAGGATACGATCCATACTACCGAACCGGACACTTTGTATGATAGAGGACGAGACCTGTTAAAAGCACGTAAGTATAAAGATGCGCTTGCGATATTGATAGAGTACAATGATTATAATACTGCTATCGCTTATATGAGTATTGGTTATGACAAACCCGCTTATGACATATTGTGTAATGAGCAGGAGAGTGCCAATCAGGAATATTTGTTAGCCATTCTTTGTTCACGTATTGGAAAAGAGGCTGAAGCTGTCAGGAGATACTTACATGCATGTGAACTGGATGAATCGAAGGTCTATCGAGGGGCACTGGATCCCGAAATAAATAGACTAATAAATAAATACCACTTAAATAAAAAAATAGAAGAATTATAAACTACGAATTATCATGATGAAATTGATACGATACATAATGATTGTGGGCCTTGTACTACTGTATTCGAGCTGTCGTTTTTCAGAGGACTGTAATTATACTGGCAATGTCCAGCTGACGATGGACTGGGAATCACTTTGGGGTAACATCCAAAAACCAGAATCCATGAGTGTACTGTTCTATCGCTCTGATAAACTATCAGCGCAAAGGACTTTATTAGGTGATACTATTTATGAAAATATTCCTTCAGGTGAGACGGACATGGTTATAATAAATCGTCCATCAGGGACGGATTTAATAGGATCTGAATCATATAATAGTTTGGAAATATCTCTCCCTACCTATTTTGAAGGAAATATCCGGGCTATATCTGAATGTCCGATGATATGTTCGTTCAGTAGCCATCTGACCGTACCTATTGAAGAGACTGTACAACAAACAGTTACTCCGCTTCCTATTATCAAGCAAATATTTTTTGTGGTACATGTGGTCAAGGAAGGCATAACTGGTAATGTTACAGCATGCCGGGCTTCCCTTAGCGGAATACCCACCGCTTATTCATTATCCAACCAGCAGGCATTGAGAAATAAGGCTACAGTATTTTTCCCTTTGGAAAAATCTGAAACAGAAGATGAAACTGCAGGTGAAAAATTCCAGCACGATTTCTATGTGTTGGGTGTAAACCCATCAATAGCGGGTCAGGAATCTATTCCCAAGAAGTTGACAATTACGGTATTGCTTGATGACGGAGAAATCAAGAGTGATGAGGTTGATCTTAGTGCGGAGTTGGATGCTTTTGACCAGAATATCTTTAGATGTGAGGTAACTGTTACGATTACAGCAGTCTCAACAAATGTAGAAATATCCTCATGGGAACAGGGTATATGGGGACAAATAACTATTCAATAGTTTCTAAATTATCTCTTTTATTAATTTATTAATTTTTTATTTTATGAAAAAGTTTCTTTTTTCAGCAGCGATAGCTGCGAGCATGCTGGCTGTATGCTCATGTGGTAGTGACAATGTGATGACTCCGGAGGTCGGGCTAGGAGATGAGCCGGTGTTGCTTGATGTAGCTACGAGTATTGAAGTAACACGTTCTGTTACAGGTAGGCCCATCGATACGTTCGTTTCGGGTGATGAGATCGGTTTGTATGTTAGTGCTGGAGCAGTCAATACTCCTTATAACGGAGTCGCATCAAACAAGAATGTCAAGTCGTCATTTTCTACTGTATGGACACAGGCAACTCCAGTTTACCTGTCAAGTCTGATGGCTACAATCTACGCTTATTATCCTTATAACGCATCAGTTACGGATGGTACAGCGGTTGATATTGATCATACGTCACAGACAGATTACATGTATGCAACTACGGTTGCAAACATCAATAACCGTCAACCTCATGCTGCCATCATCATGAACCATGCGCTTTCTCTTGTACAGTTTGATTTCAAGAAAGAAAACTATACAGGTATTGGGGCACTTACAGCTATTACTATAGCTAATAAGACAGGTGGTACGTCTTTAATTTCAACGGGGAAATTAAATCTGACGAATGGACAAATAACCAAAGGTGCTTCAAAAGAGCCAGTTACTAAGGCAACGAATTTACCGCAGACAATAGGGACATGGAATGAAAGCACATTTCCCAAAATGTTGGTTATTCCTACTGCTGCTACTGCTGCTGCCGGTGACATTGTGATTTCTTTCACTATAGACGGGCAGGTGTATAATTGGAATGTGCCTGTAGGAACCGCATGGGAGCAGGGAAAGAAGAATACTTATACTGTGACTATTAAGGGAACAGCACTTGAAGTATCTCCTGTTAGTATTGCTCCATGGGGAACCGGCAAGACCGATTCCGGTACAATTCAATAATTAATTTGACTTCAACAGGGAGAGTATACATGACTCTCCCTACCATTAAAATCATAGAGAATGAGACGACATAAGATAAAAGACATAGTAGAGGGAATAACAGGAACATTGTTTTGTCTTGTTTTATTCGCTATGTTTTCTTGTACTAGTGACCGAGACCAATATGGCGAAAACCTGGAGATTATAGATTTCGGGATAGTTCAACAGACACGTGCAACTGATTCATCATTTGAGAATGGTGATAAGATCGGTATTTATGCTGTAGAGTCTGGACAGAGTTTTCAGGTATCAGGCAATTATGCCGACAACCGGCAATATACCTATCAAAATGGCAAACTTCAACCTGTCACGCAGAATGACAGGATCTACGGAGTTAAGGGTAAAAGCTATGTATACCACGCCTATTATCCTTACCAGTCAGGGATTAACCCTAGCTCCGTTATTTTGGATGCAACAAACATAACAACTAAAACCCGGCCGTTGTGGTCAATGCAAAACAGTGGCAATGCCAGTTCTGTACAATTTGCATTTACCAATATATTCGCGCTGATTGAGGTCAATATAAATGAAACATCGGATAAGATCACTTCTGGTAATATACTTAACAAGTATCCGAAAGTGACGATGAATATGTGCAGTAATACATTAACCACTGTAAAACAAAACCCCACTTCTGTTCCCCTTTCATTATATAGTTCATCAAACTCAAATTCAACCTTCCGGGCCTTTCTACCTTCCGGAAATGTTATAGCTTCAGGTGACGAACTTTTTGCTTTTAAAACCTCTTCTTCCGAAAGTAAAACCTTCTATGCGACAAAAGACATAACAACAGTCGCAGGAGAGAAGAACTTGTTCTCTCTAACTCACTTGGAGGAATACTTGATCAAGGCAACATCCACAGCTGGAGGTAGCATAACGAATGACGCAGCGGCACTGGCTGTTGGTAAAAAGTTTAAAGATGGCCAGCAGTGTTCAATACCTTTTGTTGCTTCTACCGGATATTTCTTTGATGGTATTTATGAAAATGATGTCAAGCAGTCTTGTACATCTTCTCCTTATACATTCAATGTAACTAAAGCTCGGACATTAGAAGTTAGATTTAAAGCAGACGTCATCACATATGGAGATTGGGTAGTCAGTGTAAGTGCAAGTCCTACGACTATAGCGGCTACAGGTGGAGCATCTTCAATAACTTCCTCCGCCGTTCGTGATGTATTCACAAACGGTACGAAAACCGGTACGGATACTGGTACTCCCACACTATCTATCAGTGGTTCAGGATTTACTCTAAGCGGAAATACACTGACTGCAATTAGTAATACAGGTTCTGCCCGGACGTGTACTATCACAGCAACATACGGTGGAGTTAGCAAGACCTGCACAGTAACTCAAAATGCTGTTGAAATAACATATGGTAACTGGGTTGTCAGTGTGAACGCAAGTCCCACGACTATTGTAGCAACAGGCGGCACTTCATCTATAACTTCCTCTGCCGTTCGTGATGTATTCACAAACGGTACGAAAACCGGTATTGATACTGCTAATCCTTCGTTATCTATCAGTGGTACAGGATTCAGTCTTAGTGGTACGACACTTTCGGCTGTAGAGAATACCGGATCTTTACGCAGCTGTATAATAACCGCAACTCATGGAGGTGTCAGTAAGACATGTACAGTAACTCAAAATGCTGGTGTGATTACATATGAATATAGTTTCAGTGTGAGTCCTACATTCTTGAGCTTCTCATCAAAAGGAGAAAGTAAGAGTTTCACTATTACATCAACAAGGGTTAAGGTTGTAAATGGTACAAATACTGGTATATCGGAAAATGTCGGATATACATCTTCTGTAAGTGGAGCTGATGCCGGTGGCTTTTCTGTATCTGGAACATCTGTTATTGCTTCTGAAAATCCGACGACGGATTTCCGGGATGCTACAGTCACCCTCACTCAAACGAATAGTGGCAAGACTGTGAAAATTACATTGGAGCAGGAAAGAAAGATCAACATTGATACAGAGATTTAAAATAGGAGTTAATAACTAAAAAATTAAAAATGAAGAAAAACAGAATTTTATTATTACCCATATTGGGAATGTTATCAGTAGTATGTTGTTTCGTTTCCTGTGGGGATGATGAAACTACATCTACAAAAAGTTCCGTCCTGTCTATAAACAGGGCGGAAGTCCTGACCCGCAGCAGTAAGGATACCTTTGCTCAAGGTGACGAGATTGGGATTTTCGTCCTTGGAGAGAACGGTGATAAGTATAATGATTGTCCTTGTTGCTGGAACAATAAGGTAACATTGTTGGATAATGTCTGGAATGTGGAAAAGAACATTTACTTGAATAGTAAATCTGGAACGCTGCGTGCATATTTCCCTTATGACGCTGAAGTGGAAACACCTGGACAAATTACGGTCGAAAGCGCAACGCAGACGGATTATCTTTATTCCAGGCCTATAACCGTGAATGCGGAAAATCCGGTTGTGACATTACAGATGCAGCATGCGCTCGCCTTGGTGAAACTTGTCATTAGTAAAGAGGGTTATCTAGGTGAAGGGAAAATCTCTGGAGTTTCACTTCAGGGGATCAATACGGAAGGAATGCTGAACATCTCTACTGGGGAGATTGCTATCAGTAAAACGGGGAATGAATCTTATAAGGGTGAGTTTCTCCTTGGTGCGTTCCCGTTGACAATTGGAATTATTGCACTTCCTCAAGGTGTAACGTCTACTACTGTCCTCCTTTTGATCGATGGCGAGAGATATGGGTATAAGCTTCCTGAAGGAATATGGGAGCAGGGTAAAGAGACAACCTATACCCTGGGGATCAATACTGTCGGAAAGAAGCTTTTTGAATTAGGAAATTCTTCTATCGACGAATGGGGAACTGGTGGCAGCTATGAGGGTGACTTAGCTCCAGGAATTGATATTGGTACAGAAATTTAATAACTAAAGAAAGAACAAGATGAAAACACTAAAAAAATTATTGTGGTTGGCCGCAGTTCTTCTTTGCATTGTATCTTGTAGCAAAGAGGAAGTTACGGAAAAGGTAATCGAAGTACCGGAAGGCAAAGTTTTGGTAGAAACGGAAATTGTTGTCGATGGAGTAATTCAATCAAAGACTCGTGCTTCCAGTGAAGCCGGTTACACTACAGGTGACGGTTTATATGACTCTGGAGATAAGGTTATTGTAGCTGCTGTAGCTAATGACGGTTATGAGCTGGCCGCTTTTTACGATAAGAAATATCCTAGTACAAATTTAGGGACTTCTTATGAATTTCCAGCAGCAGAACCACGTACTTTCAAAGCAGAGTTTGCAAGAAAATACACGATTACTGTATCAGCTAGTCCTACAGCTGGCGGAACTGTTAGCGGTGGAGGAACTTATAGATCCGGTAAACCCTGTACTCTTACGGCTACTCCTAATGCCGGTTATACATTTGACGGATGGTATGAAGGTAGTACTAAATTGTCATCAAATACAAGCTATTCTTTCACTGTTAGTTCTAACAGAACTATCACAGGGAAATTTACGATAACAGCTGCCTACTTAGATTTTTCAAGTAGAACAGGATATTACAATCAATATTATTATAAGTCAAGCAGGGCACTCCCTTTTGAAGTACAAATACATATTCTTGAAGAAGGATATTCAATGGATCAGGAAGGGAATGAATATAATGAAGTTGGTAGTAGTATTGGAACAATAAAAGTGGGAAGCCTAACATCTGAATACTTTTCATTAGATTCCCAAGAACATGGCTGGAATGTAATGAAAATATCGTATAACTTGAGAATTGGAAACAAGGATGTTCAGACATGGGATACTTATATGCCAAACGCCATATATCCTTTATGTATAAATTATACATACCAAGGAACAAATTACACAATTGTTATCAATCAAAGATGGTTATAGTATAAAAGCAGTAAATTTGTAGTAAACGATATACTTCAATAGGATATCCAGGTATAGGTTTTCTATACCTGGATACAAACAAGAAGTTTAATTATTTGACCGTATCGCTTTTATTAAACAGCGAATATTACCCTCCGAGTAGTTTTTTCCATTCAATTTTACTGGAAAATCCGAGCTATTTATTGACTCGTTTGATACAATACATACATCATTGATAATAATTGAGAAATCAGAAATCGTACTGCTGGTGTAGTATATGACATTTCCTTCATTATCACTATCCTCATTAGCTTCATAATAGTAGTATTTGTTTCCATCATTTTTTATTGTTAACGGAAAGCCGACACGAGTATTATCATCTTTGCCATTTACAATAACACTGACATTTGCACTCGGATTCACTGCCACTCGTACAAAATAGTTCCAAGAGCTAAATCCTTGTCCTCCGCTATATTGTTCTACCCAAGTTAATGTAAGGGTATAATCTGTTATTTTCTCAATAAACTTCCCTGTGATAGTTCTGTTAGGATTGATATTACCTTTTTTCCGGAAGTACTACATATCTTCCATTGTGAGACATTTACTTTCTATTTCATATTTAGAAAGTATCTTAGTGCGAATGAACTCAATTTTTTGCTGAAGCAACTCGGGTTTGAAGTTCTTGCGTTGCCGTTTCACTTCGGCTATAAACGCACGCTTGTTATCTGCGTAAATGCCTATAATATCAATCTCGTTCTGATTGTTATTACTCTTACCAGCCCACCATGAACCAATATCAATAAATTCCTGGCTTTCGATCATTTTTTGGCGGAAGTACATCTCCAGCGTTTCTCCGGAATATGTTGGAAAATCATTTATGATGATCTCACTTAGAACCTTATAATTCTGTAATTCGATTAGTTTCTGATATTTTGTAAAATACCGGAACCAAAATCGCAGAAACATATCTGAAATCTCATATCTGACGTTCTTTGTGGTGTCTTTGGCAAAGATTGGACGTTTCTTCCGGATAATCTCATAATCGTCTTCTAAACGCTTCACTTGCCCTGTCAGGCTTATATTACCCATCATACTCGCCATTTCTGGAATAGTAGTTTTGCCATTGGCAATAAACGTAAGTATTGAGAAATAGTTGCCATATTGTTTGCCAAACTCTTGAATCAGCAGGTTTGTCCCTTCAGTAAGGAAGGGGGAATCTTGCGTTATCATAAAGTTAATCATTCCCGCAACTGAATAGTCCCCATTGTCGATAATCATCTCGACGTATTTGGGTACACCACCGGTGAACGTATAGAGTGCTAACAGCTCCTCATTGGAGCAGTGCCCGGCATGATCCGTCAGAATTTCCTTCAGAACCGATGTGGTAAAAGGCATAAGTTTTAATATCCGATCTGCACGGCCGAACAAAGGTTCTTTCTCGTCTTTGAAGATTTTTGTTATCAAGGTATAAACCGAGCCGCTAACTATCAGGTTGACATTCGACTTCAGACGATATTCATCCCAGATATTCTGCATCTTACTGTAAACTTCCGGATTGATAAAAAAGAACTCTTGAAACTCATCTATTACTAGGTTAAATTTCATCCGTGTACCGGTATCCATCAAGAATTGAAAGGTATCCGCAAAAGTACTTATTCCATCCGGTACGAATACATTCAATGCAGACCTGATCTCATCAACATAGCTACGGCACAAAGCCGCCTCATTACTCCTGGACACAAACAAGTAAACTGTAGGAGTACCGTCACAACTTCTTTTTATAAGAAGGGTCTTTCCGATCCTGCGCCTACCGGTCAACACGGTAAGCATTGAGTGTTTATTGAAGGAAAGTTCCCTTACTTTATTCAGCGCTTCTAATTCTTTTTCCCTATTATAAAACTTCATTTTCTTCTCTGTTTAATTGTTCTTCCATATCATTTCTTATATCCTCAATCTCACCTGGGGATAATTGGGGAAGCTTGACAGCCTGCGGGCATTCTTCCTGATAAGCTATTACTTCATTGATAAGTAACTGCCAATCATAAAGAAATTCGTTGCTGCACCCATTTCTACCAACCTGTTTTTTATAGCTTCTCGAATCATATCAATCATCAACGCTTTTCGTATTCTTTATAATTTTTATAATCCTCTGAAGAAAGGTGCTTTTTCATTTTCAAAACAGGTGATCTGAATGCCTCGCAATCAGGTCTTTTCCTTTAATAAGATATTCTACCAGTTCTTCCTTATCTTCTATGGTAGCATTGAACCAAAAAATAGACCAGTTGAGATAATTTCCATACGGATTTATATTGTACTCTTCAACAGTTTCCCAAGCAGAAGAGCTGATATCCTTCAGAGCCTCCAGTGAATTGTCATATCCAAATAACATAAATCGACGAAGGATTTCTGTTTCAAAGGGATAGACATCCCATCGCGACTTCCCATCACGTAAACATGCCAATTCTCTACTTTCGTAATCTGGATATTTATCATCTTCAACGTCTATATTCAGTCCCTCAAGCAAATAGCGATTTATATCACTACTTGTATTCAAGTAGAAATCAAATAAATCCCCTTGCTTACTAGACCATTTATCTAACATATACTGGTACTGCTCTCTGTCCATTTTATCATTCAACGCATCTGCTACGAAATACGGTGGTACTTTTTCTACTATGAGTGTCGAAACTTTGTCGATCACATTAATTGCTTTCTGTATATCCATAACTTATTTATTTTTTGAATCCAATAGGATTACGAGGTTTGTTTTCTAACTTCTTCTGCATTTGCAGCTCTGCAAGCGTTTGGTTAATTAGCTCTAGCTGCATCCGGGTATCATCGTTTATATCGTTATAATCAGCAAAAACATCTTCAATGTATTCCTTCAGTTCCTTCATCTGATTCTCCACCTGACCTACTCGATCTACTGGCGAATTACTCATAAGTTGTCGTATAGCGACAAATGCACGAACTATTAATACACTGGTTTGAACTGCTATTTCGCTCTTGAGTACACTCGATAGCATAACTACACCATGTTCAGTAAATGCCAGAGGACGAGCTGTTTTAGGACGTTTTAAACGTGATGTCATCACAAATTGTGATGACATATCAGTCCATTCCTGACTTGTTAACTGAAACATAAAGTCCTCCGGAAATCTTTGAATATTTCGTTTTACAGACTGGTTGAGTACTCGTGTTTCAACTTGATATATTTCGGCCAGATCAAAGTCCAACATCACTTTCTGACCACGGATCTCGTAGATCTTGCTTTGTATTACTTGTAATTCCATCATTTCTTTAAATTAATTACTTCTTTTTAGCAATTATAATACGCTTCCCTTTTAGTCCGTCGTTATAGAAAATATGGATCTTGCTATTTCAATCAATACACTATCTGATACGACATTCTGCTTTACTTCTATCAAATTTTCATCCAATAACCTAAAGTCGTGAATAATCTCATCGTTTACGTACATAGTTCCCCCACGTTTTTTCATCTCGGCAGCGACAATAACACTTGCTTGTTGTGAGATACAGGATTTTTCAAAAGCTTTCAAATACGCCAATGAGTCATTTTTTGCTATTATTTCAACAGTATCTATCGTAGTCCGATATTCGCCAAAGGGTCTGTCTCCAGTAACTTCAATATAAAGATACTTTTTATCCTCATCTACCTTTTGGGAGACACTGGTACAACAAGAAAATATGGCCAATGATAGCACGGAAACTATTATTTTTCTCATACTCATATTTATTAATTCTCCTTTATTTTATCAATATAAACCAGAGTATCAAACAAATAGTTGGACACCCCATAACTTTTAATATCCGATATAAACTAGTCCAATTTATATTTTCATTTTTTATTGCTCTATTTAAAAATACAACACTATATACAATGCAAATACCTGCTAATGTATATAATAGTGATATAGCCATATCTGCATAAAACCTGTCAAGTACAGTTATTGTATAGTCAATTTTTAAATTTAAGACTGTAAGCAATAATATCAGTGACCATATTGCCAGTATGGTATTAAGGCAGATGTAATTTCTTGTTTTAGATTTTGTTGTCATATTTGTTTTATTTGGTTGTCGTTTTCTTTACATCACTGGTAAAATACGCATATATATCATGTGATACTTCCTTGCATGCTGTAAGTTTTATTATATTATTCATATTCGATTGTTATTTAATTTTATATTCATTCTTTCTTATCAACTTGGGAGATTCAAAGAACTCTATGAAACTTTCCCAAACTCGATCAAGCCTTTCATTGAATTTCGTATTGTCAATCTCTATATACTTTGTTTTTTCATCTATGATATCCACTACTTCTTGTAATTTATTCAAGTATATGTCATCATCTGATGGTGTGTATTTGGCTCTTTTCCTTTGTCCGTTTTCTATTACATAATCGAACTCATCGAATTTCAGATGAATGTTCTTATAGTCTATTTCTATCTCTACGCTATCACTATGTTTGAAATGGTAACTAAATATTAGCTGTTTTACATAAGATTTTTCAGGAGATAACTCCCGTACAGCACCGGACAAAGTTCGATACACTTTATTCACTACCTTGGCAAAATCTGTATAATGAATCAAGGTTCCATCAAATCTTGTATTAAGAAGGATTTTTGGATCAGTCACTTCACAGACCTTTATTTCTGATACCTTCTTTTGTTTATAACCTACTGATAATAAAATTCCTTTATTATCGGAGATATGTATAATAGTATCAACTTTATAATAATACTTTTTCTCCCCTATACATGATTGCGTATAAAAGGGATAATAATAGTTGTATTGTAAGTCCGGCCGTTTCATATACTTCTTTATAGTTCCATACCACGATCAGGTTCAATAATTTGGTTATTAATCAAATCAAACGTTCTCTCTCCAGACAAAGAGATTTCATTTATTCTCTCAATTTGTCGATTTAGAAAATAGTCAGCGTATCTGGAATAGTCTCCAGTCTCATAGAAAGTGATCAATCCCTTTCTGTAATGTAAAATATCAGCATCTTTTGCCGAATATACCGGGATTATATCAGCATTCATTAACGAAATGCTTTCGAGCATACGTGATGTTCGCTTATTTCCGTCTATAAATGGCTGAAGCTTGGCAATATTACAATGCAAATAAACAGCCTTTTCCAATGGATCATTATAAAGATCCTGATTAAAGAGGATTTCATTCAGTTTCATTCGGATTCCTTGAATATCTTTTGGGGGAATATACTCTGTACCGGTGATCTTCACGGCACGATTGCGTAACATTCCAGACTCTTCAGTTGACACAAGCTCACTAGAGATTGAGCGATGTATCCGGAACAAAGTACGCTCGTCTATTTGTTCTTTGTTTCCTGCCTTATTTATATATTCTATTTCTCCGATAAAGGTATTATAGAGGTTCTTCAGCATCTTGGCGTCCTCATATCTTTTTTCAGAGGTGATATTGTCTTTCAACAGAGCTTCAGTTTCTACATAAGTATAGGTGTTTCCTTCTATCTTTCCCGAATAGTAGCACCATACTACAGCTAAGTCTTTTATTTCTGAAGATATAAGTGAAGAAAGCTTGGCATGTTTATTCTTCCGGATAAAGTCTGCTTTCTGTTTTTGTATTTTGCTGAAAATTGGTTCCATAATTAATTCCTTTCTATTCTTGTTATTTGTAAACAACTTTGTTCTTTAATCTGGTGGTAATTATCACGGCGGTAATTATCACGGCGGTAATTATTCGCAAAGATATGTATTTTTATGCGAAGAAACAAAATAAAACGAATTATATTTCGCTGAAAAACAAGGCCTTTGAAAACATAGTAGGGGAAAATATATTCCCGGTGTTCACCTGATGAATCTCTCCGGATGAGCTACATACCGGGAAAGAAAATCGCGTGATTTGCTTCTTCCGGAAAAAAACGGCCGGCTGTTGATTCCTAGGAAATTGTGAAGTTCTATCCTGGTTAACCTAACAGAACTATCACAGGAAAGTTTATAGTAGCCAAAACTGCTGTAAGCTTGGCAATAACGTCAGTAGATGAAGGAATATCTAATGCTTCACAAGTTGAAGTGCTTGATAAAATGACGTTTACCAGCAATCTAGGGAGTCGGGTAAAAATAAAAGTAGATGGAGATACAGATTGTTCAGAATATTATAGTGGTTTTATGATTTACTTTCCAGTTACAGTGAATTATAATACACCGACTTACTATAATTATAGTTATGACTATAGTGATTATGGAAATCGTGAAGAATATTGTTTTTCTGGAGCCATGTCATTCGATATATTGATTGATGGGATTCTAATACAGAGTCTATCTAAACCTTTATCCGGTCATCATAACAAGGTTTATGAGACTGGCAAGTACAAGATTACAATCACAGTAGTTGAGAAATAGAATACATGATATATCCCAGGTATAGTCTTTCTATACCTGGATATTATTTATTAGAAACTGACGTTGTTAAAATCTGTCAGAAAGCATTATTATGGCATGACACAAATCCCATTTAGAGCTACTGTAATATCATTTCCAGATTCATCTTTTATTTGAGTGAGGGGAGTCCAATCAATTAAATTCTCTGAAAAAGCAACACTTTTATTTTTACCAAGTGCTACAAATTTTCCGTTTGTATAACTTATGTCAATAATATTAAATGGAGATTGAGCAACAATGGATTTATTCCATTCATTTCCGTCTATGGAATAATATATATCAGGACTTGGGTTAAAAATTACAAAATTGTTATTTTCAAAAATTGTTTTTGAGCCAGAAGCATATCCACTAATGAATGTCCAATTAATGCCATCTTCTGAATTCATTATAGTAATTTCACCGCTCGAGAATGAACCTATTGCCACAAATTTTCCATTTCCATAAGCAATGCTATTCCACGAGATTCTTTCTACATTGTAGTTCGAGACCTTACGCCAACTTTTTAAATCATTGGAAGTATACATCTGCCCATTATTTCCTACCAAACAATATTTACCATTTCCATAAGCTATTGATTTCATTGAGCCATTATTGCCCATCGGGGAATTAACAAATGTCCAATTAATGCCATCTTCTGAATGTACTAGTTCTCCATTATAGCCACTACCACCAAGTGCAATAAACTTCCCATTCGTATAAATAATCATAATGTATCCTGGACTTCCAGCTTTTACTGGCGTCCAGTTTTCACCATCGTGTGAATATGCAGTATATCCACTTTGTCCAGCTGCAACATACTTCCCATTGCCATAGGCAACAGCATTCCAATTGTTTGTACCTACTTGTTGTGTCTTAGAAGGAGAAATAATGTAGCCGTTTGCTCCTACGGCTATATATTTTAAAATGACAAACTTCCCTGTGATAGTTCTGTTAGGTTAACCAGAACTTTTTTCCGAAAGTATTTTCTACTAAAACTACAATATTAATTAATCTCCACGAATTTAAATAAGGATTTACCAGTATCAGGGGAAAAATTGTCATGGGGCAGTTCTCTTATTTGATACGGGTTGTTTCCTCTTTTTTTTCGTGTTGCTCTTTTTCAGTTCCTTTTCGACAGTCAAATCCGTAACTGCGCTATAAACTTGGGTGGTCTTTACACTTTTGTGTCCTAGCAATTTCTGAACTGTAGTGATATTCACTCCACGATATATTAATAATGTTGCGAACGTATGGCGCGCTGAATGAAAGGAAATATTACGTTTTATACCAATCTTTTTCAGTATTGATTTAACTATCCTATTGGTTTTCTGATTTGATTCAAGAAGGAATAACTTTCCCCGGCTCCGAGGTATAGACTTACTTAGAAGTAAGGCTTTTCCATCAAAGATTGTGGAGACAGGTATTCTCACTTCTATATTAGTCTTGTGCATCTTCATAATGAGCCATTTTTTTCTATTGATGGAATAGATGTCCTGCTTGGTAATATTATAAATATCGGAATATCGCAACCCTGTGTAGCAACTATACAGAAAAGCGTTCAATATTTCATCAGGCTCATTCTGTTGTTGGTATTGCTCTATCAATTCCAACTCTTTTTCTGTGAGTGACTCCCGGTGAGTTTCCTGCGATTTGATTGTATAATTTAGGAATGGATCTTTGAGAATGATTTCTTTCTTCCTGGCCACATTGATATATCTCTTTATGACTTTCATGTGCCGGGCAATGGTATTTATCGAAAGCTTCTTTTCATTTCGCATGAACGCTTCCAGGTGTAGAAGAAAATCACAATTGATATCCCTTATATCCTGATAGCATTTATAATCTTTTAGTTGCCGGTGCGTATCAAAATGCAACGTTTTGGTACTGTCACATACGTTAGCCAATTTAATTTCATTCTCCATGAAATTAATGAAGTCAAGACCCTCATTTGTTGCATTTATCAGAGTCGGCATACTTAGATTATTCAAGTTACCACGGCTCATGATATAACTTTTCCCTAAGATGTTTACTTGCACAAGAAGTGCCCCTGTCTCTTCTGTTAACCCTAATTCTCGTAATTGAGACTCCAGTGTAGATAAAACCCCCTCTATATCCATTTTTTGCACAAAGATACAAATTGAATAATAGATGATACTTACGGAAAAATAAGCCACTAACCTAACAGAACTATCACAGGAAAGTTTGCCGCTCCAATCATTATTTTAATCAACGACAGAGAACGTAAACAATATTATGAAGGTGAACTTCTGTTTGATGATTATATAATGCGAACGATTACCTGTAACGGGCATACTATTACCCTGCAAGTATCTGCTTTAGGTCGTCAAGAGAATGCCACATGGTCCGAAGATTTTGTATTTACTAGTGGAGAGACAGCCAAAGAACTAACACGTAGAGAATTTATTGATCATGGCTTTGGAGAGGATGCTTGGTGGGATGAAGTTAGCTACACTTTTCTCACGTTTACTTTAACTATTGATGGACTAAAAGTAATAAATAATGAAAAATACACCTCAAAAAACACGGCTGATCTCTACTATGATCAGGTGCAAATGAATGGCCGTGAATTTTCGGTAAATGGAAAAGTTTATAAATTACAAGTAAATCGAGATCTATATTAATAACCAATCTCCAGGTATATCAAAGTTATTGATATATCTGGAGATATTATTTCTTTATTTATTTACTACCGTGATTGTAATCTTGTACTTATCAGTCTCATAAACCTTGTTATGATGACCGGATAAAGGTTTAGACAGACTCTGTGCTATCGTCCCATCAATCAATATATCGAATGAACTAGCTGATGAACTACTATATTCCTCACGATCTCCATAATCACTGAAAAAATAGTAATATTCATACCAAATTCTTGTATTGGCGTTCACTGTTACGGGATAGTAAACTATAGGGCCGGAATAGTATTCTGATGATGATGTATCTCCATAAATTTTAAATTTCATACGACTCCCAAGAGAACTATCAAACAAAATATAACTATCCCATTCCTGATAAGTATTATTGGACTCCCCCTCTCTCTCTGTCGTTATAGTCAAACTTACCGCCGTCTTTGCAACTGCAAATTTCCCTATGATAGTTCTGTTAGAATAGCCTGATTTTTCCGAAAGTACAATATTGAGGTTGTAAGTAAAAAAAGTGATTAAAATATTTTTTATATTGAATATATTTATTACTTTTATTTTTAGTTTGAAAAACGCACAAGCGAAACTTATAAAATATAGTTATATACCTTTAATACATAACGACTTATGAAAATAAGTAAACAAGACATTATCATTCACACAAATAAATGTATAGATTAACGTTTAATTTTAAAATCAAAGAATTATGAAAAAGAACACTGTCTTTATGTTAACTACAATCTTGCTAGCTATAACATCATGCAGAGATTCTGAAATTATTTCGGAACAGCGAAATGGAAGTGATGCAACGACAAGAACCGTTTCTGATGAAATGAATATTTCTTCTGACGAAGCCATTTACAAAGCGCAATCAGATTTTGAGAACATGCTGATGGACCAGATAGTCTACCGGGACTCTGTCTATATACTTAATATGAGCAGGGATGAAGCGAGGGATCTGACAATCCCGGATAGCTTGTATGTTGTATATACTAATCTAGTAGAAAAGCTAAATGGAAAACAAGAAAATTAGAATGCTGTTTTATCTTTTGATCTACCCTTTGATAGTATGTTCTTTTACAGGCTGCAAAAAGGATGTAGTAGATTCTTTGTTTAAAAACAACAGCTATATTGAGTGTAACATTAATGGGAAAAATGTTAGGGGCGAAGGTTTAAGAAAAATGTTTGAAGCTCCTACGAATTTTCATATGAACTATTCATATTATGACGATGGTTCTTTTACATTCAATATTGATAAGGGGGTTAATGATAAGGAGGGAGGAAACTATAGGATCTATATTTCAGTCACTCAAAAAACATTACCGGAACTGGGGGAACGATATTATTTCAAGAAACAAATAGATAATAGTGGTCCTTTTGAATTTGAAGATAAATGCTATATAGCTTCTATTGAAGTAATTCCGTATCTGTATCAATGTTCAGACACAACACTTATCCCAGAAAATATCAGGAAGAAGAAGATTATTCTGAAGACTGACGTTGTGAAAGAGGGGTATATAGAGTTTACGAATATAGATATAGATAAAGGTGAAATTTCTGGGTTATTTGAGTTTGAAACTGAAGTAACTAGTAAGCGTGTTCCGCAGGCTTCATATAAGGCATCAGTAACAGAAGGTAAGTTTGTTGGGCATGATATAGAAAGAAACAGAACCTTCTATACACCGGGATTATTTGATTATATTTTGTAAAAAGTCTACTAATTATGAAAAATATTATATTTGTGTTGTGCTGCATGTTTTACATGTCGGCACTAGGGCAATCACATTTTGTTGAAGATACCCCTGAAGTAAGAAACTGGCTTGACAATATGTTCCAGCACCTTGATAAGAGTAAGGTTCCACATGGTCTTCTTCGTGATTATGCATTTGAATTAGCCGATCTTGACATTTATAATGGGAAGGAATTGAATGATAGTAATTATGTGAATCGAGTTGCTTTTGAGAATCTTCTTCGTACCATCCGTTCTTCCACTGTAGGTGTAAAACCATTCAATGCTGAAGAGGTTCTTGCCAACCAGTATTCCTTATCAGGAAGGGGGAAAGGTGTTATGGGAGTCCTTTTATATCAGTATTCGTATATCCGTGAGGACGCATTGGACAATCATCTTATACGTTATGATAATGAGCAGGTTTTCGACAATGAGGTGAATGGTGTCTGGCAGAATCCTTATGCTACAGGATATACACTAGGCTTTTCCGCTCAAGATACAGTTTTTTATGGTAGTAAAATATCTTATTCTTTTCCTTCTTCGATTTGGAAGAGCAATATAACTGGTAGCAAGGTTGAATTTGATGCTGATGATGGCAAAGGTTATGTGTCTGTTTCCAGTGGTAGCAGCTATCAGACCGATTATTCTTCTGCTGGTGTGAAACACTTGAAGATGAGAGTGAGACTTGCTAACGGTAGCTATCTGTATAGTCATAGTCTTGTCAAGGTCATAACCGATAATGTTATTACACGCACGGAAGCTACTAAATTTCAGCCGGACAGGTGTGTTGATATTACCGCCAGTTTGCCCTATAATAGTGAAAAGGCTGCTGGTCGGATATCTTATTTGTACTCAACCGGCAATCCTGGTAAACTCACTAAGCCATTTATTGTTATGGAGGGGTTCGATCCACTGGAGTTCGTTGATGATGAAAATCCCTATATGGGTGATGTGAATTTTGGCAATACTAACCTTCATACTTTTGTCAGTGGTCTTAGTCAAAGATATACTGCATTTAATAAATTAAGGAGTGAATATGATATCATCTACATTGACCTATTCGACAGTAAGCTTTCTATTCAGGCTAATGCTCGCCTCTTTGAAAGTGCAATTGAATTAATCAATCAAGAGAAGGCTTTCTGCGGCTGTACGGAAAAGAATATCGTAATGGGACAGAGCATGGGTGGGTTGATTGCCCGGTACGGTCTGAAAGAAATGGAGAATACTTCCAAGATACATGACGTCTCGCTTCTTTTCTGTCAGGATACTCCGCACCTTGGTGCTCATGTACCTCTTGGCATTCTCCAGGGAATGAATGGCATTTTGCGGTTCTATCATGATAAATGGCTTTTCGGACGGTTAGATATGGGAGATTTCAAGTCAAAGATAGCTCCCGTTCTCTATAGTAATGCCGCTCGACAGATGCTTATCAACTATGTTGATGACAATGGGAATTTAGATAATTCCTATCATAATGCCTGGCAGCGTGAATTGACGCAGATGGGCTATCCGCAGGGTGATAATGGTTATAAGATGAGGACTGTCAGCATAAGTAACGGGCAAACACAAGTTATAGATTGTATGAAGCCTTATATATATGTTGACGGTAAGATCTCTCCAACAATTCTTTCAGATATAATGATGGAGTTTATGGCCCCCCATCTGATGGGGACTATTTTGGGGGTAGCATTTCAAGACTGGCAGACGTTTGTTCTAGGTCTCCTTCCTGGTAGTTCTACAATGATTTTACATTTTGAGGCAAATCCGATCGGCTATCAACATCGGGGGTCTGTGTGTGATATGTACATTCGTTATGTGAAGAAGTTCCTTTGGACGATCAAGATCCGCAGGACTATTTTCTCATATCAGCGGGATTACCCGTCACCAATGATCAATTATGATAAGATGCCTGGTTCCTATTATCAATTATCCAGTACTAATGGTTCCACAGAAAGTAGTAAAGATGCCAAATGGTGGGTTCAGCTTTTTACGAGATATAACCTGACTACAGATTTTGAGAATAAGTTGATGTTTGTCCCTACAGTAAGTTCCTTGGATATCGGTGAGGGTAAGGTAGAACTGACTCAAAGTGATTATGAGAAGAAATATTTGATGGATTTTCCTCCGGCAAGTCCAAAACATACTCCTTTTGATGCCTTCTATATAACGGATGGATCTACTTATCATACTTCCTTCGAGCCAACTATGTTAGATTGGATGATGGAACAAATGAAAGTAACGGTGGAAGGTCCAGAGATAGCAACAGATGGGAGTCGGTATACAATACGGAACAATACAAAGAATTACAATATAACCTGGAACAGTTCCGATGAGTCGGTTGCTACAGTAGACAATACCGGCACAATATCAATGAAGAAGTATGGAATTATCACCATTACTGCTAGTTGTGTAGTTAATAATGTTACAACAAAGTTTCATAAAGAGATTATGGTTGGATTCCCTCCATTTGTCCTTGAATGGTACGTGAATTATACTTATCGGGCTAAGGCTAGGTGTATAGATCCGAAGGCGGAGCCATTCTTGAAATACATACAATATGAATGGCAGGTTAAAGGTAATAGTGGTCAGAGTCTTACAGAGAAATGGATTCAAACAATAGAACCGTTAACAGGGCTTCCAACATTAGCAAAGGCTAATAAAATAACAGTTTATATGAGACCATTTAATGTAGATGGTGTAAAAGGTAAGCCTGTTTTTTTAAGTATGGATGCTACGATTCCTTTTGAATTCTATCCATCGAATGAAATTATTGATGTTTATAATGGTTCCAGACCTTCCGCAGGAATTGAATTCTTTCCTAATCCGGCATATGGAGATAAAGAAGCTTTAAAAAGTGAAACCAGATTACATGTAAGAAGAGTTAATTGTTTAATAAACGGGGCAACGACTAATCCTCCAGTGAGTATTTACTTCCCTAATGCCACAATTAGTGGAGTTATTGAGTTTAGAGATTGTTGGAATAATGGTATGTATCAGAGTTGGTATAATCAGTGCAGTAAATATGGGAGTAGCTCTCTGCTAATGATGGCAGTATTAGAATTTCGAAACAGTCAAGAAGAAATTATTCATAGAAAATTAATCCGATTAAGGTTTGTAAAATAAAAAAATTGAATGTAAAATGAGTCTGTTGGGTAACTAATAATGACTCTATAATCTATAAAAGAGGTGCATCATAATTTACGATGCACCTCTCGTGTTCAAAACTCAAGTGTAAGTTGCTTTGCTTCTATCTTCTCCCTGATCGTTTCTCTCATTTCGGGCTTTTCTTCAAGTGCCTTTTCCATTCTTTGTATGAAGCTCGTCTCTCCTGGTCCGGTAACTGTTAATGATGGAAACCACATTCCAGCTATCAGGATTAGTTTGATATGATAACTTCTCCAGTGCTCCATTGTTAGAGTATTCATCCACGCTATTTCTCCAGGGATAGAATTTATTATCATATTGATAACACACATCTTTACGCAGTTTAGGTCAATGTCCGATCCATAACAGTATGGACGTTCGGTTTCTTTTTCGACGCATTTTTTAGCTGCAGATAACAATAACTGGCCGGATCCGCAGCTGGGATCGCATACCGATTGTCCTGGCTGGATTTCATCTGTTGCAACTGCTTTTGCCATAAAATCACCTATAATCATGGGCGTAAAGAACTGGCCATTATGTCCGTGGCTTACATATTCCATGAAAAAATCACCTAATGCATCTTTGCAACCCTCCGAATGAATGGAAACTATATCTAACATTTCTCTAAAGGCTGCTAATTCATCATCGCTGTATTTTTTTTCTAGCTTAGTATACTCTTCCCTTAGCATACCTACTGACAAGATATACAAACAGTAATCGATAAAATCTGTAAAAACCTCACTTCTGTTTCTGCTGTAACAGAGGTTGTCGTAGTATTGTTGAAATTCCTTTGAAATCATATTTTGAATATTTGCAGGGAAAATAATTTCCCTGCTATGTTACTTTATTTTATGCACTCTCCAACTGTAGTATTGTCTTCTATATACAAATCTCTTTCTATCTTAAATATTCCCTTATAGCTGTAATTCTGTAGTTCAGAAAGCATGACGTATCCCCATTCCCATTCAGTGATGTATATATATCCAAATAATAACCAATCTCCATTTGGGTATTCTTCAGCTTCAGTTATTAACCAAGTTGCATTAGATAGTGGGAAGAAATACTTGACGATTACTGCTGCTTCCATATACTTACCTTCTTGTGAGTAAAGAGGATTACTTTTAAATACTTGTTTTAAATCTTCGTTAATAAGTTCCATTGTTTAAAGAATTAGTTGTTTAACTTATGCCTTCAGGAGTGAGTTTTTCCGTAAGTACCTTTTCCTCTTTCCTTCGGCTGACTTTTTTTAAAAGGTTGTCCTTGCCGGGTTATTCACCTAAATCTGTAGGCATGTTTGTGTAGGAGATAACCCACACAAGGTTCTATATAAAAATACTACCTGTAGGGTGGAGATTTTTATATAGATCCGTAGGACTCGACCTTGTGAGGGCTAAATCTCTGTAGCTTACTTTGCCTTAAAGATAGAGGTGATCCGGTGAGGGCATGACAAACAATGAGGAAGCCAGTTAGAAAGAGGAAAAGTGAATATAGGTAGATTCCGCTCTCCTGACCTATAAGGGTATGGCTTTTCATGATGGGTGTGTAATGTGCCCTTTCATACTTGCGGAAAAAGATGCTGAAAGAACATCCTTAGTAGGGTGGGTGGTGGGAAAGATTTGTTATAGTGAGAATACTTCTATGCAGGTTGTTTTCCTACATAGAAGTATAATTTTATTCCTTTCTGTTTTCGTTTTACTCTATTTTATTCATTCAAATTATTCCTGATCTGACGTTCTTTTGTGTGTATCTCTTATACATGGGTATATAATTTTAAAATTTGATATAGACTTTGCAAGAGATGAATGTTCTATTTTACAAGGGTGATTGATCTTTTTTTGTGCTCAAACAATATGAATTCCCAACCAATAAACAAGTCGTTATCTGAAAGACCTGTGGTGTCATGATCGTCTGCCACATAATCTCTAATATGCTTGATCGCTTTATTCATATCTGTCAGATTACACACCCAATCTATTTGCTTTAATTGCAAATCATATACAGAATATAGCATGTTCATTTCTACTCTAAATTACGTCAAATGATGAATCACATTCAATACAATAATAACCACGCCCTAATTCATCTACGAACGTGTCGGATGGATTCAGAAAATACTCCTTTCCACAATTCAAACAGAATGTATGGTATTGTAAGATATAACAATCTTTTTGTTCACTAGTACTTATGTCATTATCTTCCAAGTATTTACTGGCTTCTCCGACAGAATAAAAATGTATATATTTTCCTTTCTCATCCAAAAGATACTCTAGTCTGTTAGAATCTGTATTATAACGCCCGATTACTACGCCAATATTCATTTTTTCTTCCTTTCTATTTTTTTATTTAGTGATTAATCAGCTTTGGATAGATTATTTTCCGTAAGTACCTTTTCCTCTTTCCTTCGGCTGACTTTTTTTTAAAAGGTTGTCCTTGCCGGGTTATTCACCTAAATCTGTAGGCATGTTTGTGTAGGAGATAACCCACACAAGGTTCTATATAAAAATACTACCTGTAGGGTGGAGATTTTTATATAGATCCGTAGGACTCGACCTTGTGAGGGCTAAATCTCTGTAGCTTACTTTGCCTTAAAGATAGAGGTGATCCGGTGAGGGCATGACAAACAATGAGGAAGCCAGTTAGAAAGAGGAAAAGTGAATACAGGTAGATTTAACAGGGTGGGTGGGGGAAAGCTCTCTCTGGAGGTTATTCTAATTTTGTGTATGGTATACCTAAAATGAATGAACCGCTTGGATTAGTTCAAGAATGTAAAATTCATATTATGTTTTCAGGAATCGTAGAACGCAACACGGTGATGAATGTCTGACGTGGATGGACACTTTGTGCAGTCCACGTTGATCAGAGTGCTACTTCTGTCTGCAATCCCCAGCCATTGAAATTAATGGTTGGCTGATCTACATACGTAGTATGTCCTTTATTGTTTCTATCTTTATGATTATATAGTCTTTTGAACCTAATAAAGAATAGATTTAGATATATTTCATTCTTCAACTTTAAACAGCTTCAGTCCACATTTGGGGCATTCGATGTATTTTCTTGTTTTTCTTTATTTGCTTTATGAATAGTTCCGTTATATCGACGTCTAGTGCTTTTGCTATTTCGTTAAGTGTCTAAACAGTAGGATTTGCGTTTTTTAGTATTCTGTGAATACTAGATTTCTTTTTCCTATACGTTTCCCTAATTCTGTTATTTATATGCCTTTTGGTTCGCAAATTTCTTTGATCTTATCAATAACCATTTCATTTATATTCATAATGACGTTTGCAAAGATTGCATTGAATAAGTGAAGTTTGTATATATAAGTACTAAACAAAGTTAACATACGCATACATAAACTCTTTTTAATTTGCAAAGGTACGTATAGATAAGTACCTTTGTAGCGTAAAATAACAATAAAACAAAAATAAATATGGATAAAATGGACTATGAGATAGAAGAGGTACATATAAGTACAATTCAAGCCGAAGACACTATTTTACATACAGACGGACTGATAAGAACAGTTTGTAATGTGAATATCCGACACAGCTCCTTTATGGGCATTACTCTATTTGGTAATTCTTATCGGCTTGGCAATGTTCTTGTCAAACGCTTAAGAATAATAACAGTAAAATAAAATTAGATATGAATAGAAAAAACAACAAAAATGAATCACTAATTGAATATATTGATAGTTTAATTAGCGAACTTAACATTGTGAAAAATCATGTGTTAAACAATGATTTGCAAACTGCAAGTGAATATACCGATGGCATAGTGACAGGAAGTGAAGAGTTGAGAGATAAGATTGATGAGAATGACGACTAAGTTATAATAACTTTTAAGACAATAGAAAAAGGAGCAAGATTATGAAAACAATTAGAAGTAAAGTCGATAAAAGAGCATGGAGGCAGATTAAAGCGATTCAATCATGTACAAACATGGTTGATGTAAATAACCACATATCAACGGCTATTCTCGATACATTTAAACTTCGCAATCTTGGATTAAGCAAGATATACGCAATGAGAAACGGCACATTGGCAGAATGGCAGAGAGGAAAAGAAAACAATTACAAATTAATGCTAAGTCAGGCGCGTAATGTCCGGGCATATCTTCTCACGTTTGTGTCTTTACAACTTCGTAAGTGCAAAATTTATAAAAACTAAATCAGTAGCCTTCGGGCTACTATAAATTAAAAGAATACAGAAATGAATAAAATTAAAAAAGAATATTTGGTCAATGTAGATATGCGTTGGTCGATTGACTACGAAGTAAAAGCCTGTTCAGAAACAGAAGCAAAACGCCTTGCATGGGAGAAATTCAAAAAGAATCTTCCGAAGAAATGTTTCGAGATCTTGGCAGATAAAAAATAATCTTCAATATAAGATAGAAAGGAGCTAAATATGGAATATAGTAAAACAGGGCGGTTTACCGCTAATCAAGAAAAATTAGCTAAAGAAATAGCTATCCGAATTGCTAAACTGCGTAAAAGTGGTTGTTGTATCTTCGGGAAAGGAGACACGTTGCGTGTGTACAAAACAAAAGATATAGAGCATGCACAACCATCGCATCTTTCTACTGGTAGCGATTATGAACATGCTCTTAAGTATATTGAAGCCGGACATATAAACGATAGTGGAGCTGATGATAGAGAATATTTTGAACCGGGATATATAACCGAAGAGTAAACCTCAAAACAATAAAGATGAATGATTATAAAGATAAATATGGATATATAACTCGTAGGAAAATAGAAGTTCCCCAAAGAGAGTTGACTATTCGAGGACATAAGGTATCTGATATTAAAAGAGAAGATATTGAAAATTTCTGTAAAGCAAGAGCCATTCCACCTGAATGGTTGGTGAGTGAGCTTATCAAAGATATTGATTAACGTAAAACAATAAGATATGAATGAAACATTAGATCTGCAAATTAAGCGGTTAGAGTTTTGCCGTGACTGTATCGTACTTGATTACGATGCCGGGAGAGAAGAATACAATCGCCTTGAAAGGATGATTGAAGATTTAAAACTAAAGAGAGCAAAGTTGAAATGAAAGAATTAGAAATATCTTTTAGAGAGAAAATGTTATGTCTATTAGATAAGTGAATAGAATCGTGTAATAAATGTTGTGATAGTGCCCTTGAAATAAAGGTTACCGCTCAATAATTAAGGCTTAAGTTAGAAAAATATTTAGAACATTATTAAAAAGTATAAATGAAGAAAATAGTAATAGACGGGGTTATTTATCGTATTAAAAATGTGGATTTCAAAAAACTAGAATCTCTTGTTGCTTCCATGCAAATAGCACCCATAGACGAAGAACTTGAATATTATCGAAAGTACATAAAATATTGCGAGGATGTTAAATCAAAGTATGGAGATGGTATACCTGTAGATGGAGTTTATTCTACTAACGGATAATTATTATGAGTAAAGAAAAACAAATATGGGATATAGTAAGCTATATTTTGGGCAACTATGGAGAAGAAGTTGACGGAATATCTATACATGAATCAGAAAAAGCAGAAAACGGAGAACTTCACAGAAAGATTTATACCCATCATGGATATTGCTTTGAGCTGACATGTTACACAGAGTATAATCCGGAGGATATGAATATTGTTGAAGATGGCTGTGTTTACTACTTCTGTGAACCCTGGGATGAGTTCAATGAAGCCGGTATTGAGAAAGCCATTGAAATATTAAAAGGTGTAGTTTAATTCAAATCAAGAAATGAAGAAAAAGTCTACTTATAGCAGTATTCAGTCAGATATCGTGTTTCCGGATATGTCGAAAACCTTCGCTGATTTTTTTTCTGGCTGTGGTGGTTTATCTCTAGGATTTATCCAGGCAGGATTAAAATGTGTTTCTGCGATGGATATTGCTCATGAAGCGGTATCGACCTATTGGTATAATCTCTGTTACAAGGGATGGAGTCACTTATATGTACCAGATAATACTACTCCACAACAGATGAAGAAGTTTACCAAGTATATGGGGGATGGCACTACTGGAAATTGGCTCTTTAGAAATGGTGTTCCAGATAATTGGCTGTCAGTCGCTGATCCAATGCCATGCCTTAACCTTTTTCTTTGGAGTATATTGGATCTGGAACCGGAAGACTGGATGGATCTTATTGGTGTTCGACCTGGTGATATTCGGATATTTGCCGGCGGGCCTCCGTGTCAAGGATTTAGTACTGCAAATACTTCCCGTAGCGAATACGATAAACGTAATAAATTACCTCTTAGGTATATTTATTATGCGAAGGTCTGTAAACCTGAAGTAGTGTTTATGGAGAATGTACCAGGACTTCTTTCACTTGGTAGAAAAAAAGGAGATAAGGAGGGGCCTTTTGTCCGCTGGATCCGGGAGGCATTTGAAGAAGCCGGTTACGAAATGGATTATCAGGTACATGATGCAGCTGATTATGGAGTTCCCCAAAGACGCAAAAGGGTGATATTCTTAGCTCATAGAAAAGATGCAAGTCATTGGCGTGATTTCCATATTGAAAAGGAATATGGTCCAGAAGGGATGCCATGGATTAGTACAATGGAGGCTATCGGAGAACTGCCACCATTACAGGCAGGAGAGTGTTGGGGAGAGGCAGGAAAAAATGCTATAATACATCCCTATGGATATAATAAAAAGGAGGGTTATGTCATTTGTCCCTCCTGTTTAAAATATAATCTGATAGAAAGAAAGACATGTCACAATTGCAAATATGATCTAACTGATCCAATAACAGGAGGTGTGATCCGATTCCCTGGATTGGGGACTCTCATTGACACAAAGATGGGAATTAATAATGATCTGTTAAGACGAATTTTTCATCAAAAATAGTGAAGTAAATTGTATATAAGCAAGAAAAAACGGGGCGTTGAAAATGCCGGTTATCTTTTCAGATCATATAACGCATAGTTCAATAACGGTAGAAGGATCACGGCGGTGTCAGTAGGCTTCTGTTTTAGTGCTCCTGAAGCGGTTCTTACTATTAAAACTGAAATATTATGTATTGGATGGGGCAAGAACATAGGCTATTGATGTTATGTCTGTTTGCTGCAGTTCTTTTTTCGGAAGTAAAAACTTTATAAGATAATTTTTTAGACGGTAGTGGTGTACTGACCGTCTTTTTTATTGTTGCTTCTTTTCTGCTTTCGAATATAATTTATTGGATTTAAACTCTGCTGATAAAATTGCTTTAAATGTATATGGTGTGTATATATAGACACTAAATAAGGTTAAAGTACGCATTAGATGGCTTTATAATTTTGAGTGGTATTTATATATGTGTACTTTTGTGTGTGGAAAAACAGATCGAAGTTTCTGTTTAAGAATATGAGTACATTAAAAAAAACTATTATGGAAACATCATTATCAAAGCCTGTACAACAGGCATCTACTGTAAACAAAATTGTTGCTTGGTTTTTCAATGAAAATAACCTCTTCACCTCACTTATGGAAGGTAAATCTGTGACGAATGCAAAATTATTATGTACCGTCAATGTATTATTTGCAAGTTATATTCTTCTTCGTTTTCTGTCATATAGATATTCACTGATTGCTATTTCTTTAGCGTGGTTTGTTTTTGCCATATTTCTATATTGTAAAGTAAAATAATTGGTATTATATATAATTCTCATAGATATATAATATATATTTGAATTGTGAAGACGAAAGAAATAGACTCCCAACAGAGCATCTATTAATAAATTAGATGATAAGATTGGGAACTGGAGAATGGAGATTGGAGATTGGAGACGTGACGTAAGCGGAGATTTTGATAAAGAAATGATATGTAAAAATTATCGGGATATTCGTAAGCTCTATCGTAGCTTGTTGCAAAGAAGCTATGATTTAAATGAGGACTGAATTGATAAAAGAAACAAAGTCACGTTATTATGTGAACTTTGAATATGATAGTTAATAATTTAGTATGCCGGTGTCAAGGAGAGCCGTTGGGGTAGCCCCAGGTTAGGGTTTAGGTACCGGGGTGGTTCCCGGTACTTCATTTGAATCACATCAAAACAATAAAGTATGGAAACATTTACTTTTATAGTGCCATCATCTTTCTCAAATATAGAAACACTCTCATGTGTTGTCTTGAGTTTATCTACCGCTGTATTCCTTGTTATTTTGTTTAGACTGTATAATCCTAAAGAAACAGTATTGCTTCTACTTTCTCTTTTATTTATGCTTGGGTCAATAGTGGTGATATTTTATTTTTTCGACGAACTTGATAAAGCGGAATATGTTGCCAAAACCATTATTGATACAAAAGAAAGAAAAGATCTTATACCTGTTCGTTTGGGGTCGGATGATATTCAATTAGAAAATAAGGATTCAATTTTTATCTATAGTTATAAAATTGTATCTGATAGTATTTGTATCGTGAATTTAAGTACTAAGATTGCGAAATCATTAAAAACAAATAAAGATGAATGAATTTATTGACGGTATTTGGTTTGCCGTTCAACATATTGTAGTTGTCAGAGATATGCCGGCTATCGCAGTTGGAATAGTCAAGGAAGCCGGTCTTTCTGTTGTAGACTGTTTGGTCGCACAGAAAAGGAGTAAGTCTTTTGATAAGCAAATGAAGAAGTTTATCAAAGAAGAATTATCGTAAAAGAAGTGATGGCGCACCCATTTGAACAAGTAAATTAAGGAGGATATTTAGTATGGAAACTATAGTAATAAAGGAGCTTTTATGCAGTTTTATATATGGATGTATTGGTGGATTCGTTATTGTTCTGCCATATATCATATATGTACAATTTAAAAACCGCAGAAGATTGAATAAATGGTCTGAATATGCTGAAATCAAAAATGTAGAGATAGAGCAGGCCCTAAAATCATTCAATCAAAGAATAATGGCCAAAGGTGATGTTTGGAGTGATTCCTCATATATAGAAGTTCTAGTCAAAGATGACGAGATTGACTATTTGATTCTGGCACCTGGAATGTGTGATAAAATGTATATAGGTGAAAAAATTGTGATAGATCAAGGTTTTATCAGATTACCAGGATATATGAATGAAGTTTTTTCCGAAAGTACCATAAAACGTTCTATAGAGCAAGAAGAACGATATTTTAGTTCTTCTAACCTACTTTTCATCTTGATTACGGATAAGATCCATCATGATAATTATATAGGATTTCAGGGAAAAGTAGTTCCCGAAGATGGTGTGTTTTACTCAAACTAAAGTAAATATGAGTGAATATTCATTGAAAGAAAGCGTTGAAATGTTGACGTCATCGCTCGTTTATGGCGGTCCTATGACATTTGAACAAATCAAAAAGTTGGATTGGTTAAAACATACATCTGAATACGGAATATTATTCTATCTCCGGGAAGCTGAAAGATATGAATGGATAAAAACTAAATGTTTCAGCGGTGATAAGCCGAATATCTATTCGGCAACGGCTAAAGGCCGAAGAATGGCTGAAGCAAGAGATTAATATTAAAAAAATAGAAATGAAAACTTATGTAATTACACTCTCACAGTTTTTCCCGGTAGGACATAGTCAATCAGGGAACGAGACGAATTTCAAATATGAGTTTCTTTTGGGGCAACGCTGCCCTGATTGTGAAGTGGAACAGGATTTATCGGGGGAAGAAATTTCCCGATGCAACAGTTGTATAAGAGCCTGTTTACGTCCGAAACTTTACACCATACGAGCCAATTACCCAATGTGGGAGAAGCGTATTAAAGAGGTTCAAGCCGGGCTAGCTGTTCTTTCCGTTCGCCAGTGGACTGGAAAGCCTTATCGCAGCCCACAGATTGAAGTTGCAAGGCTGAAATCGGAGAATGGCATAGGGATACAGAAATTAGCGTTTTGCGGGGCGTTGTCACGTTTCAAAATTGAAAAAGGTATAAACCCACTAACAGAGGAACTTGCCAATAATGACGGACTATCGCCTGAAAATTGGATTGAATGGTTTAATGGCTATGATCTGAATCAACCTATGGCAATTATTCATTTTACAAAATTCAGATATTGATATGGGTACACATAACTAACGAATAACAGAATAGTAATGAACATCGGAATATTAGCGATTGACAGTAATTATCCTAATCTAGCTTTGATGAAGATAAGTGCATGGCACAAGGCAAGAGGTGACAATGTAGAATGGTATAATCCCCTTTGTTCTTATGATAAAGTCTATGCGGCGAAAGTCTTTTCATTTACTCCGGATTACGACTACTACATCAATGCCGATCAAGTCGAGAAAGGCGGTACAGGGTATGACATAAAAAAAGTTCTTCTACCGGAAATTGATAGAATGATTCCTGATTACGATCTGTATAATGTTGATAAGAATTTGGCTTATGGCTTTTTGACAAGAGGTTGCCCTAATCGTTGTAAATGGTGTGTTGTACCTGCTAAAGAAGGAAACATCTTTCCTTACATGGATATTGCGGAATTATCTGCTGGGCGAAAAAATGTGATTCTCATGGATAACAACATACTTGCATCCGACTACGGTTTGCAACAGATTGAAAAAATAATCTCCATGGGCGTGCGGGTTGACTTTAATCAGGGATTAGATGCCCGGCTGGTAACGGATGATATAGCCCGGCTACTCGCTACAGTGAAATGGATAAAACGTATTCGGTTTGGTTGTGACACACCGGGACAAATCGCAGAATGTGAACGGGCTACGGATTTGATTGATAAGTACGGTTACAAAGGCGAATACTTCTTTTATTGTATCCTGCTTAGTGACTTTAAAGAATCATTTGAGCGTGTCAATCATTGGAAGAACAAAGGCGGTCGGTTCTTGCCGCATTGTCAGCCTTACAGAGATTTAAATAATCCGCATCAGATTATACCTCAATGGCAAAAGGATTTAGCCGGGTGGGCTGACAGGAAGTGGATTTTTAGAAGTTGTGAGTTTAAAGACTTCATCCCGCGAAAGGGATTTAAGTGTAGTGAATATTTTTATAACAATTAGAGTATAACAAATAAGCTAATATGCATGAACCTCAAACAAAGCAAATCACCCGGTTTGGGCTTACAATAACTGGTTTAGATGTGTATTTCCCCAAAAAGGAAACCGTTATAAAAATTGGGAAGATGTCGCTCCGGATGAATCCGGACACTAAGTTATTTGAAGAATACCGACTTTGGTGGTTAGAGCCTGGCGAGCATCCTAAAATTATAGATGAACAAAGATTTGACAGAACGATTTTAAGGAAAAAAAAGAGGAACCTTTTTAGGTACCTCTTTTCCGAGTTCTTCTGTTAAATGGTTACTTTCTGGTTACTAACTCTAGCTTAATCAAAGCAATTAAGCTTAATGTAATTGGGATACAAGGTCTAAAATAAGAGAAAGCAACGCTATTAACAGGTGTAACCATAAAACGACACTTGCATCCACTTTGCGCAACCTCTCTTTAATATGTTTGTACATAATAAATCTTTTTGAGATTCTCGTTTTAGCTTCTCTCGTAAAAGAGGAAGAACTACTGTTCTTCAATGGTGTTAACCACCGCCCAACCAAAACACTGGCGCTACATGCCGAATGGCTATGTAAAGATAAACATTAAAATTAGATTAAAGCAAGTATGAAGAAAATATTAACAATCACTCTTCACTCTAATAGTAACAGAATGGGGCGATGGTGTTACGGCAAACGATGTTATTGCCATGTGCGAATATGCAGAAGGTGAAGCTCAATACGAGCTTGATTTAACTGATATTGATGATGAAGATTTAGATGAAACCACAGCATTAGAACGGTACAATCAATTTCTAAATGCATGGAAAGAATAAATATGATAGAAAATAGTTAGTCGTGTTTTGTTTGTGTTGTGTGGGGTGTATTGTCTGTGAAGATAGTGCACCCTTTTTGGTAAGAATAGGTGTGATATTTATAGTGTCTGCCTGGCAGATCTTTCCAGATGGGCTACGTGCCAAGAGATAAAATTATGTATTATTGTGGTAGCCCGAAGGCTACCGGTTGAACCTATTTTCTTACAAATACAACTTTGTCTTTTATTTCATTGTACGGACGTATCTGTGGTAATATTCCACTTTTATATATAAAATAGTCCGAACCCGAATACCTGAATATTCCCATAAAAGTATAAATACACGTGAGGCCTTTAAACCCGAACCTGTCGCCCACACATAACTCTTCGATAGTAGTCTGAAGCCATCCAAGATCTTTGTGTGCAAAATCATCTTTCATAATCTTTTATATTGTACAGGGCTTTCGCCCTGCTGGTTAAACTTATACTAATTGGTTGACGATAAATACTGTACCATTAATGTTTGTAAAAGACATTATAACAGTACCTTCTTCTACTATCGGATTTTCATCTGTACCAGTAAATTTCAACGGGTCAATCGTGCATTTATTTTTGTCTTTCTCACCAGCAATGCCAGTTGCCCTCTGTATAAGCTCATCGAATGAATCACTGCCTGTGATAAACTCGCCATTCTCAAATACACCGTAACACTGTATTGCTAAATTCTTAACTTTAACTTCCGCTGTTTTCATAATCTTGTATTTTTAATTGTTTCTATATTTCTTTTGCACAAAAGTACGTAAAAATACGTACTTCAGCAAATTAAAGAGTTTATATATACGCACTTTAACTTTGTTTAGTGCTTATATATGCATACTTCACTTATTCAATGCTATCTTTGCAAACGTCATTATAAATATAAA
>ENA-OPXI01000315-OPXI01000315.1-human-gut-metagenome-genome-assembly--contig:-NODE-315-length-35696-cov-10.501052_pt1 | contig 35696 bp, 18 predicted proteins | sample MGYA00241520_ERZ502032 | MGnify/ENA primary metagenome ERZ502032 (study PRJEB25962, sample SAMEA2042106) | human gut metagenome | biome: human gut; feature: human-associated habitat; material: faeces...
GCGCTCAGGATGGCTGTCTCTACCTTGGAAATGGATTTCTCCAGACAGTGTGCCACTTCCTGATAGCATACGGGCACTTCCATCGGAAGAGCTGTAATACGATTCGGACCATGAACGATATAATCTTCCGGAGCGTCATCGCCAAGCTCGGTCAGGGCAGCACCTACATTGATCTTAATACGTTCTGCCATACGTTCGCTGACTTTCACATTGTGCTGACGGCTCATATATTCGCGAATATCCTCTGTCAGGTCATCACCGGCTGTGCGGATGGAGTTGTTGGAAACGATACCTCCCAAAGAGATAACGGCAATTTCCGTAGATCCACCACCTATATCGACAATCATGTTTCCTTCCGGAGCTTCCACGTCGATGCCGATACCGATTGCCGCAGCCATCGGCTCGAAAATCAAATAAACATCACGACCGCCAGCATGTTCCGCAGAGTCACGGACAGCACGGAGTTCAACTTCCGTACTTCCCGAAGGAACACCAATCACCATGCGAAGAGAAGGTGAAAACAAATGGTTGCGAGTATTCACCTGCTTTATCAAACCGCGCATCATCTGCTCGCAGGCATAGAAGTCGGCAATCACTCCGTCTCTCAACGGACGGATGGTACGTATGTTTTCGTGGGTTTTTTCATGCATCAACTTCGCCTTTTCCCCCACGGCAATCATCTTTTCTGTACGGCGATCCAGAGCTACAACCGAAGGCTCATCCACCACGATTTTTCCGTTCGTGATGATGATAGTATTGGCTGTGCCCAAGTCCATTGCTATCTCTTGTGTAAAAGAAAATAATCCCATTTTTTTATTTACTATTTGACAATTTACTATTTACTATTTGATACATACTTATTACTATCTGACAATCAAATCCATATTGCCGAACGGCTGAATAGTAAATTGTAAATTGTCAAATAGTAAATCGCTTTAGTGTTTAAAATGACGGATACCGGTAGTCACCATCGCCATACCGTGCTCATTGCAATAAGCAAATGATAAATCGTCTTTTACCGAACCTCCCGGTTGGATAACAGCCGTAATACCTTCCTGATCCGCAATTTCCACACAATCGGGGAACGGGAAGAAGGCATCGGAAGCCATGACTGCACCATTCAGGTCGAAACCGAATGATTTGGCTTTTTCAATTGCTTGTTTCAATGCGTCTACACGTGAAGTCTGTCCTACACCGCTTGCAAGAAGTTGTTTATCCTTTGCCAATACGATGGCGTTGGATTTGCTGTTCTTTACAATTTTGTTGGCAAACAACATATCTTCCACTTCTTCCGGAGTAGGAGCTTTGTCTGTCACGGTTTTCAGGTCGGCTACCGTTTCAATATTAGTATCTTTATCCTGCACCAATACGCCATTCAGCAAAGCACGGAATTGTTTCTTAGGCAATTTAGCTTCCTTACGAACGAGGATGATGCGGTTCTTTTTCTGTCCCAGGATTTCGAGTGCATCCACATCATAATCCGGCGCGATAATCACTTCGAAGAAAATCTTGTTGATTTCTTCCGCAGCTTCTTTGTCGATGACACCATTCGTAATCAATACACCTCCGAAAGCAGAAACCGGATCACCGGCCAATGCATCTTTCCAAGCTTCCAAAACTGTAGCACGGGAAGCTAATCCGCAAGCGTTGTTATGTTTCAGGATAGCGAAAGTGAGGTCATCGAATTCGTCGATCAGGTCAACGGCTGCGTTGATGTCGAGAAGATTGTTATAAGAGATTTCTTTTCCGTGAATCTGGTCGAACATTGCTTCCAGATTTCCGTAGAAATAACCTTTCTGATGTGGGTTCTCACCGTAACGAAGTTGCTTCTGGCTATTAACAGAGCAACGGAAAGCAGAACCTTCGCCGGCATCGAAATAGTTGAAAATAGCCGAATCGTAGTGAGAAGAAACGGCAAATGCTTCTTTAGCCATCCAGCGACGTTCTTCGAGTGAAGAAGTAGCGCCGTGCTCCATCAACATATCCAATAATGGTTTGTATTGAGCTTGAGAAGCTACGATGATTACATCGTTGTAGTTCTTGGCTGCAGCACGAATCAGTGAGATTCCGCCTATATCGATTTTTTCAATAATGTCTGCTTCAGATGCACCGGAAGCTACAGTAGCTTCGAACGGATACAAATCAACAATAACCAGATCTATCTCGGGAATTTCATATTTCTCAATCTGTTGCATATCCTGTTCCAGGCCGCGACGACAAAGAATACCTCCGAAAATTTTCGGATGTAATGTCTTTACTCTACCACCGAGAATAGAAGGATAAGTGGTCAAATCTTCCACTGCCTTGCAAGGATATCCCAATGATTCAATAAACTGACGAGTTCCGCCTGTTGACAAAAACTCTACTCCCTCTTCATGAAGTTTGGTAATAATTTCATCCAAACCTTCTTTATGGTATACAGATACCAATGCAGTTTTTATTCTTTTAGACTCTGACATTGAATTGCTTATTAAGTATTTGGTGTGCAAAGTTACGAAATATTGTTTATCGTACGTAATAAATAAGGTGTGAATTAATAAAAAAAAGCGTTGACTCTCCTCAACGGAAAATCAACGCCTCTTCGCATATATGCTATCTATTCAAAAACTATTACCAGATAGATACTCGTTTTTCTTTAGGTACGAACATCGAATCCTGTTCGGTGATTTTGAATGCTTCATACCAATTCTGGATATGAGGAAGAGCACCGTCCACACGCCATTTGCCTAATGAGTGAGGATCAAGTTTGGTTAATCGGAGAATCTCTTCCGGACGGATATTTCCTGCCCACACATTAGCGTAAGCCAGGAAGAAACGTTGTTCCGGAGTAAATCCGTCAACAATTTCCAGCGGTGCGGCTTCTGTTGCATTCTTGAATGCCTGGAAAGAAACTTGCAAACCTCCGTGGTCGGCGATGTTCTCTCCAAGTGTCAGGCTACCGTTTGCGTGTACGCCCGGAGCAACTTCGATACTGTCAAAGAAGTTAACCATCACCTGTGCCCGTTCTTCGAACTTTTTAGCATCTTCTTCTGTCCACCAGTCTTTCAGGTTTCCGTCTTTGTCATATTGACGTCCCTGATCGTCAAATCCATGAGTCATTTCATGGCCGATTACCACGCCGATTGCACCGTAGTTCATAGCATCGTCCGCATTCATATCGAAGAACGGAGGTTGCAGGATAGCTGCCGGGAAGCAGATTTCATTGGTAGTCGGGTTATAATAAGCGTTCACTGTTTGAGGAGTCATCAACCATTCATCCTTGTCTACCGGTTTGCCGGCTTTGGCAATCATTTCGTTGTAATCCCATTCGTTGGCACGCTCGATATTTGCCCAGTAAGAATCATCTTTGATCTCCAGTGCGGAGTAATCTTTCCATTTATCAGGATAACCTATTTTTACATGGAAGGTTGCCAGTTTCTCCAACGCTTTTTCCTTGGTCGGTTCACTCATCCATTCCAAACCTTTGATACGTTCTCCCAAAGAAGTTTGCAGGTTCTTCACCAGTGTAACCATACGTTCTTTGGCAGCAGCCGGGAAGTACTTCTCTACATACATCTGTCCTACCACTTCGCCAAGTACACCATCTACGGTGCTCACGGAACGTTTCCAGCGAGGTTGCATTTCTTTCTTTCCAGACATTGTTCTGCTGTAGAAATCGAAGTTTTGTGCTTCAAAATCATCGCTTAGATAAGAAGCGGCAGCATCTATCAATCCCCATTGGAGATATAGCTTCTGATCGTCCAGTGATACGGTATTAATCACATCGGCTACTTCCTTCATGGCAGCAGGCTGACCTACGTTCACTTCTTCCAAATCTTTCAAACCGGAAACGGTGAAATAAGTATCCCAGTCAAAAGTCGGGAAGTTCTTTTTCAGCGTCGCCCTATCCATCTTGTTATAATTAGCATGAGGATCACGCAATTCCACTTGTGAACGAGCCGCTTTCGCCAGGCGAGTTTCGATGTTCATCACTGCTTTCACAGCTTTCTGTGCAGTAGCCTCATCATAACCTGCCAACTGGAACATTTTGGCGATATGTTCCTGATATTTATTACGGATATTTTTAGTCTGCTCGTCATTCTCCAGATAATAGTCACGCTGTCCCATTCCGATACCGCCTTGATAGGTCTGTACGATATTCATGGAACTGTTCATATCATCCGCACTTACAAACATGGTGAAGTAAGGACGGATGCCTTTCTTCTGGCTCTCTGCGATATATGCGTAGATTTCTCCTTTATCCTTGAGAGCGTCAATGGCTGCCAGTTCTGCTTTGATCGGAGCTACACCTTCCTGATTCAGCTTCACGCTATCCATTGCGATATTATAAAGATCGCCTACTTTCTGCGCAGCACTGCCCGGTGCGTTATCTTTCTTCGCTGCCAATTCGGCAATCAATGCTTTCAGTTGTTCACGACTGTTTTCGCGCAACATGTCGAATGTACCGAAACGTGAATACTCGTCTGTCAGCGGATGATCTTTCACCCAACCTCCACAGGCATATTGATAAAAACTTGTACCCGGCATAGCCGTGGTATCCAGATTAGCAAGGTCGATACCGGACGTCAGCACGGCCTCTTTCTTACTGTTACATCCTGTTGTCATAAGGCATACGGCAAGAATTGGTAAATACTTGGTTACTTTCATATTGTATAAATAATTAAATAGTCTCTCTAATCAACAATCATCCTACCCGCAGTCCGGCACCGAGGAAGAAGGTGACCGACACCGAGGAACGCCTCGTTCCTCAACGAGAAACACCTGTTTCGACACCGAGAAACAGATACCCGCCAGGAATACCTTCTATCGAGGTATAGCGTTTCTCTCACATAGTGCTCGGAAGTATGCGTTTTGTTCTAGTTTTTCGTTTCTTCCAGTTCCATCGAAACCCGCTCCCACTCTTCAACAATGCCATCCAACTGTTGCTTCAGTTTTTGATGCCGTTCATAGAGCTGCATATCCGAAGCTCCTTCGGGAGTTGCCATCTTCGCTTCTACGATAGCAATCGCGGATTCGGTTTCCTCTATTGAAGCTTCACAGTCCGCCACCTGGCGTTCGAGTTTCTTAATCTTCTTATTAAGTTCTTTCTGGGCTTCGTAAGAGAGCTTATTCTCCGAAGGCTGAACGGTTTCAGGTTCATTACCTTTAGCTGAAGCCGTGGGAGAAGCCGACAGTCCCGCTCCTTTCTGAAGCTCGTTCAAGCTATCTATCTTTTTCTTTTGCAAGAATTCATAGATACCTCCAAGATGTTCTTTTACAAGTCCACCACCGAACTCATATACTTTAGTCGCAAGTCCATCCAAAAAATCACGGTCGTGGCTGACAAGAATCACTGTTCCGTCAAATTCGCGGATAGCTTCCTTCAAAACATCTTTCGAACGCATATCCAAATGATTGGTCGGTTCGTCCAGAATCAGTAGATTTACGGGTTCCAGCAGAAGTTTAATCATCGCCAATCGCGTACGTTCTCCACCGGAAAGGACTTTCACCTTTTTATCCGAAGCTTCGCCTCCAAACATGAAAGCTCCCAGTATATCACGTATCTTCAGACGGATATCTCCTGTCGCTACCCGGTCAATCGTATCGAATACAGTCAGATTCTCATCCAACATTTGTGCCTGGTTCTGCGCAAAATAACCGATTTGTACATTATGTCCGATCGTTAATTTACCTTCGAAATCAATTTCGTCCATGATACATTTCACCAAGGTAGACTTACCCTCTCCGTTCTTTCCGACGAAAGCCACTTTCTCTCCCCTGTTGATAGTCAAGTTGACATCATGGAAAACGACATGGCTACCATACGCTTTGCGCACATCTTCGCAAATCACAGGATAGTTTCCGCTACGACTGGCTGGAGGGAATTTTAAACGCAAGGCGGAATTATCTTCTTCGTCCACTTCGATGCGGTCTATCTTTTCCAGTTGCTTGATACGGCTTTGCACCTGTACGGCCTTCGTTGCTTTATAGCGGAAGCGTTCGATGAATTCTTCTGTATCCTGTATTTGTTTCTGCTGATTTTCGTAAGCACGGAGTTGCTGTTCACGGCGTTCTTTACGCAGGACTACAAACTCATCGTATTTCACTTTGTAGTCGTAAATCTGACCGCAAGAAATTTCGATGGTACGGGTAGTTACGTTATTCAGGAAAGCACGGTCATGGCTGACTAATACGACTGCATTGGCACGTGTAGACAAAAAGTTTTCCAACCATTGGATACTTTCAATATCAAGGTGATTGGTCGGCTCATCGAGCAAAAGCACGTCTGGGCGACGTAAAAGCAGTTTTGCCAATTCGATACGCATACGCCATCCACCGGAAAACTCCGAAGTAGGGCGTTCAAAATCTTCCCGGCTGAATCCCAATCCGAGAAGCGTCCGTTCGATTTCCGCCTGAAAGTTCGTACCGCCCATCATCAGGAAGCGGTCGTTTTCATGCGTGAAACGATCTATCAACTGATGATATTCTTCCGAATCGTAGTCTGTCCGTTCCGCCAGTTCCTGATTCATCCGTTCCAACTTCGCCTGAAGCTCAAATATATGTTCGAATGCCAATTCTGCTTCTCCCATCACCGTCCGGTTGTCAGAAAGAATCATGACCTGTGGTAAATATCCGATGGTTACATCTTTCGGAGTAGCTACCACTCCGCGTGTCGGTGACTGCAAACCTGCCAATATCTTCAGCATGGTTGATTTGCCGGCACCATTTTTTCCGACCAATGCAATGCGGTCTTTCTTATTAATTACATAGCTGACGTCCTCAAAAAGCGGCGTCGCATTAAATTCTACTGATAATCCTTCTACTGAAATCACTTCTGCTTCTGATTTATAACATTTTGGACTGCAAAGATACTGAATATTTATTAGATACTACTTAGTATGATACGTTATGAAAAACAAAAAAAGCAGTCATTCTTATGAATGACTGCTCTTTATCTTAATCAATGGCTCTTCTTTAGAACAACTTAGCAGGATATTCACCGGCATCTACCAATGCCTGAATCTTGTCTACTACGCTCTGACGGTCTTCCGGATAAGTGACGCCGAACCACTTGCTGGTAGTATCCAGTACTTCAACAGTGGCAGTTCCGTCATTAATCAATTTATCTACCATCAATGGGATGAAGAACTCGCTCTTCAGGTTTTCCATATTCTTCGGATCGCTTAGGAAAGTCTTGAAGAATTCCTGGCTGTAAGCGAAGTAATCAGGAGTGAAGCCCCAGAAGTTCATACTTACCGGAGTCGTATCGGGAGTAGCCGTCCATTCGCCATCATCACCGATATATTTCACTTCACCGTCCAGACGTTGAATCTTCGTACGTTCTACTACAGATGTCAACAATCCTTTAGCATCTGTACTACAGATACCACGAGATACCGTACCGCTTTCGCTCAATGTATTTCCTACACGGAAACCTACCATCGAATAAACGTTCTTTGAATTTTCAGGAAGAGCAGAAAGGAATTTGCCCATTACCTGGAAAGAATCACGACCATAGAAGTCATCACAGTTGATCACTGCAAACGGTTCCTTAATCACATCAGCGCCCATCATTACTGCATGGTTAGTACCCCAAGGTTTGGTACGGTCTGCCGGGCAAGTAAAGCCTTCCGGAAGATCGTCGATTGATTGAAATACCAGTTCGCAAGGAATGTGACCTTCGTATTTGGAAATAATTTTATCACGGAAATCTTGTTCAAAATCTTTGCGGATTACAAATACAAGTTTGCCAAATCCGGCATTGATAGCATCATAGATTGAGTAATCCATAATAGTTTCGCCATTAGGACCCAGTCCGTCTAATTGCTTCAAGCCTCCATAACGGCTACCCATACCGGCTGCCAATAAGAATAAAGTTGGTTTCATAAATTGTGTAATATTAAAAGGTTAGTGATGTCAACGGCATCAGATTTCGTTGCAAAATTACAAAAATAGTTGAATCCAACAGGACAAATATCAATCATTATTTACCAAAATCGTACAAAAATCATTCATTAGAAGGGATAACCGATAGCAAAATGTATTCCCAGATTCTTCATAAAGGATCCTGTGACATTGTAATATCCGCTTCGTTCTGTATCGTAAGGCAGATGCAAAGGAATACCGAAATCAAGACGGAACACAAGAATATCCATATCATAACGAATACCGACACCGGTGCCCAAAGCGATCTGTTTCGGGAACGTTTTCAGTTCGAGTTGTGAATTGGGACGGGCCTCATCCTTGCGCATCAGCCACACGTTTCCCGCATCCAGGAAAGTGGCTCCCCAAAAACTTTTAAAGATACGGAAACGGTATTCTACATTTGCCTCAAAACGGAAAGTACCCGTCTGGTCGAGGTAAGAATAGCGGCTTTCTGCCGGATGGTATCCGCCCGGGCCGATGCTACGTACTGTGAAAGCGCGGATGCTGTTGGCACCACCCACATAGAATTGTTCGCTGTAAGGGGCTATCGTTGCATTACCGTAGGCGAAGAGAGCGCCCAAAGCTACACGGGAAGCAATCTTATTATTCTTGTCCATATTCCACAAATGGCGGAATTCCGTATTCAGTTTCACAAACTGCGCGAAAGGGACGTTCAGCAAACGTTTGTCCTCTTTGTTGAAAGACTGACCGAAAGCACGGTAAATCACCGAGGTCAGGTTACCGGCAGAGGTTACAGTCGATTGCCACCAAATCGGATTTTTAATACCGCGTGCGGAAGCATTATCATAGGTATAGGTATATTCCATAGCAGGAATAAACTGGTCTTTTAAACTGATATATAATGCAGGATTGGCATCGGCAATTTCCCTGAATTCTTCCGATTGGTGTTGCAGGACGTTGAATGTCAGTTTGAAAGGGGTGATACTATGCCGGCTTGTACGTGTCGGCTGGAAATCGTAGGTAGCATTTCCGCCGAATGACAACAGTTTATAATACCTGGCACGGTTCAACTGGTCGATGTATAGACGGAATGTAGTGGTAGCCGGGAAGTCAAACTCCCTTTTCCCCCAATGCGGGAAAACCACGCGCGGGAAAGTCAGAGAGGTGGAAACTCCCATCTCCCAGCTGTTCATCAAAGAGCTTTTTTCTCCTCCGCCGGTTTGCCATTCATAAGAGCCTTTCAGCTTCACGTTCCAGCTTTCACCACCTCCGAATACATTGTTCCGGGTGACACCGAATGATGCCCCGGGACCGGTTTGGTCGTTACTTTTGGTTACGACATTCAATTCCAGTTCGGCGTCCAGTGGCTTGGCAAATGTGGCCTGCATGGTTACGTTCAACGTATCACAAACGGCTGTCGTATCTTTCGGGGCATATTGCAAATCCAGATAACTGAAGATTCCCAACTGGCTAAGTTTCTCCTGCACCTGCTCCTGTCGATACTGACTGTAAAGACGGGTGCGATTGGAAGCCCGCATCTGTGCATTCCGCACAAACTGTTGATAGTTCAACCAACGATAAAGCATATTCGGACGTACCTGCAATTTCTTATAATAATGTATATTCAGATTCTTATACATCATGCTGTCATTGGGCGCCTCACCATTCTTGCCAAACAGGTAAACAGAAGCATCTCCTACATAGTAAGGACGTTGTGCCGCAGCGGGTAATCCCGGAACGGGAATCAGACGAAGGCTGATATGTCCACCGGGAACCAATGTCGTATCTGCCTGATAAGTCATATAATCGGGACGGAAGTAAAAATATCCCCGGTTACGCAACAGCGTACTGATACGGGTACGCTCTTCATCCAGATCGACCACGTTAAACTGCTCGCCGGGACTTATATAAGACATTCGACGTCCCCGTTCCATAATGCGCAACGTTTGAGGAGTGAAACGCTGATAATAAACCGTATCTATAAAATAAGGATTCTTCATGTCTACCGTATAAAGAATACTTGCTTTCAGGCTGTCTTTCTTATCGACCAATGTTTCATAAGTCACTTTCCCATTGAAGTAACCATAATCACGGAGTAAGTTTGTAGCCACCTTGATACGAACCTCCGGATTGACAGTAGAGATAAACACCGGAGGATTGGCAGCCAGGCGGTTGAACATCCACTTTCCAAATCCCTTTTTATATTTCACAAAGTCGTTATACATCCACATTTTAAAAGGAATAGGCAGAAGGCCTCCTAACATCTTTGTACTGGGAGTTTTGTCAAGAGCCGCATCAATCTCTGTTAAAGCCGTCTCTCCTACCGGTGTTGCCGACTTATTCTCTACCACCGTTTTTCCTCCTGTATAAAGTACCTCCCCTTCAGGCAGGTGTTTTGTCACCGAACAGCCCGAAAACAAAATGATACCAATCAGACAACTTGCTAATATGTTATTATATATCCCTTTCATGCTTACTTCTTTTTCTTAAAGATGAACAGTTCACTGAGTTTGTCCAGTTTCTTGCGAAGTACCAGACCGACTCCTGTTTCCGTAATCTCGCCTTCGAGTACACTCTCGTAGTTTTTATCGTAGAACAGACGAACATAACGGGTTCCGGTTCTATCCAAACGATATTCCAGAGAGATGTTATCGATAAAGGATTCCGCATCATTCGTCGCATTCTCACCTGTAGACACCTTACCTCCGATTACAATCTGGAAACGGTTGTTAAAGAGACGTTGTGAATAACGGAAACTGTAATCCGTACGCTTACCACCCGTATCCGACAAATCGTGATCTTCGATACCGACAGAAACACTGGCATTTTTCAAATTTCCCATCAATGAGTTGATTTGGCTGCTTAATACGGAGTTCAGTGCGGAACCCATATTCAGTTTACCCAATCCACCACCTCCGCCACCAATCGGTCCGGTGCCAAGATAGGTTTTCATAACCATAATATAGAGGGCTTGTTTACCTCTCTCTTCCGCCCCCATGGCTGTCAACTCGTTTTGTATGGTTGCATCTTCGGGAGCAGATACATCAAATGCAAAAGAAAGATTATCCAACCGGTTCTTGACAACGATGGACACATCGAAATTAACCGAACGTGTTCCGCCGTTCTCTCCCTCGGAAACAGAAGCACGGATACGATCGGTTGCTTTGAAGTTCAACATCGGATCCATGGGGTTTCCTGTCCATTCCACATAGCTACCGTTATCGATAGCAAATTCTTTGGCAGCAATGACAGGTAAAGCATATTTCATCAAACCGCCGCTCAACGTATAGCGTCCGGTCAATGTCAGATCACCTTGCGGAGTATATTTCATAGAGAGGTCACCTCCCCCTTCCAGTTCGACACGATTGTCATTGCTTGCATCCAAATCGACTTTCAAACGGACGGATGGATCGATATGTACCATCATCACCATGTCCAACCCGCCTAAAGAAACAGTCGGCACTTCTTGTTGGACAACCGTAGTGGTGTCGCTAAACGAAGTAAAGGTTACCAGACTTCCCAAACGATCCTGTACCGTCAACGGCGAGTCGGTCAAGATATAGGAAACGTCTGTATTACCCAGCAGGCTCATGTTTCCACGCATGTTCAATCCATCCAACGGCCCTTTCACTGTTGCCCGGAAATCGGCAAAGACTTTTCCGTAGACCAGACTCTCACGAGTGCGTTTGGCATCCAGAAGCGTATAGTTCTGCGCCAGCAGATTCAGATTCGCCATCGGTCGGGACATATCCCTGAAATCAACATAACCGTCAATCGTGAATGGAGTTTTTCCTGTTGTATAGATAGCGAATTTATCAAATTCCAACCGATTATTCTTTATCTGTACCGGACGGTCGTCGAACCTGAAATTAGCACCATATTGGCGGGAAAGAACAGAAACGCTATCCAATATCAGTTCGCCATTTATCAAAGGCTGCTCGGTGCTACCCGCAATATTCAGATTACCATCCATATCACCGGCCAGCGTAGCCATTTTATCAGGAATAAATACGTTAGCTACACGTAGCGGGAAATGCTCCAGAGTAGCGTTTACTTCCAGACTGTCTTTTCCTGTCTGGGTTGGAACCAGCTTACCATCCGCCACCATCACTTCCACTTTGTCATGATTCAGATAGGCGTTAAGATATTGTTTCCCCTGTTCTCCCGGTAACCAAGTAGCTCCTAATGTTATATCACCAATTCGTTGATGTTCATAAGTCAGCTCGTCAATAGATGATTCAACCGAAAGCTGAAGATCTTTTTCAGTCTGTACGTAGTGTGCTTCCGCAGAGAACAAACCGGTTATTTCCGGGAAATAAGGTAGTACCTTGCTCAATTCGGCTAAACTGATTCTTCGGATTTCGACATCAATATTCTGTAAAGAAACAGTATCTCCCCGCACCGAATGTACACGGAATCCCATTCCTTCATCATCCCACATATCTACATTAGCGTATACACGCATATTCTTATGCACATAAATCCAGTTGTGATTTTCATTAAAGTGGAATTTTTGGAAGGCTATTATCGGCTCTTCCGGAATTAATGTGAAAGCTAACCCATCGCCTTTTCCATGACCTTCAAACAGAGGACGAGCATTGACACCGAGCAGTACGCCTGTTTCTCCTTTTCCATTCTTAAAGTCTACCAACAGTTCTGCATCCCGGTCACGAATCTCTCCCGTCAGTGTAGTAGAAAAAGAGAATTGCGGATTCTTCGGTCCGTTAATAACGCCGGCACGCAATTTCATGAGTGTAGTATCTTGTTTGACGGTAAAGAAAATCGTGTCTAGTTGTAAGGTGTCTACTTTCAAAGCGTGAATAGCGGCTTTTCCATTGATTCCCCAATCAGGAGCCGTTCCAAATTTCACTGAAGCATCATGGTAAGCAATCTTTTTAGTAGCCAGAAAATACGCCAAGGGGTTTTCTTGCCCTGCAGAGAAAGAGAAAACTGCCGTCGGTAACGCCTTACGCAATTCAGCGTGATTCAATGCTTTCTCATCAATCTGCTTCATCAATACATCCACAAAATGAGTAGATTGGCGAATTAAAGGATTAACACCGGAGCGTGCGCTCAAGTCGAGTTTCATATCACCGGAGATTAAATGTGCCGAAACTAAATCCCGACGGGCTTCGGCAACTAAGTTAAAAGTCAACGGACGCTTCATTGACTGCGGCATAATTCCCAGTTCATGCAAATCCAGTTGAGTAACATCAATCGTTATTTTACCGTCGGGGTAACTGTGTGCCAGATTATATTCAGCATCTGTTATCATTTTCAATAAAGCATTATCGCTTGTCAGATGTGCAGTGACCAATGCGCCTTTAAGTTCTCCCGTCAGATCAAGATCGGAAAGATGGTATTTAGCATAATGAAGTTGATCTAATGCAAGATTCAATTTGGCAAATGAATGGTAGGACATGACATCTAATCCACGACCATTAGCTGCAGCCGAGAGAGAAAGTTCATAGATAGAGTCTTTCGGGAGGAAACTATGAAGTTGCAGATTGTCTATTTTCAGATCAGCCTTATAGACTTCGGTAGCGGTATTTAAGGCCGCATTCACATCCATAGCTCCTTGTCCTTCTTTCAAACGGAGATTTGCTTTATATTCAGGACCTTTGATATCCACTTTCGCCACCAGATTCATACTGTCAGGAATAACAAGCGTGCCATTAGGGGCTTCTCCCGACAGAGCGGTCAGGAAGTTTAGGTTTTGAGTGGTCATTTTCAGACCGATGGTTCCGGTGCGTGTGAGGCTGTCGGCGAGGTTTTCCAAAAGACCACCGCCCTCCAATGCAAAAGCCCCTGGCAGGTCTACTGTAAAGCGGGAAATCTGCATTTCTTTCAGATTGCCATCCGTACCGGCACGGATGACGAGCGGGCGGAATGGATAGGCTTCTTTGAAGCTTTCAGGTAGAGCACCGGCAAATAACATGACGTCTTCTTTGCCAATATAGGCATTGAGACGGGCAGATAAGCGGCCCGTAGTCGGGATGTTGACCAGTTCCCAATAGGTATGTGCAGATAAATCGATTTCAGAATGTGGAGTGTTCAGTTTCAAACTGGGAACACAGATAACAGAATCATTGGAGTAGGCTCTACCCGTCAGGGCAGTGACGCTCAATCCGGAGCGTTCGTTCATGGTAAATTCACGAATGACTGCGTTCATATCCCTCCCTTTATACAGCAAGGAATCCAGAGCGATGCGAATATCCCGAACGGCAATATGAGAAGCGTCGAAGCCCTCTGTCGGTTGAGCAGTTCCGGTATCATAGCTGGCGGAGGTTCCCGATAATAAGAACTTCTTCAAGTCGTAGTATTGATTCTTCAAATCTGCTTGAGCATTATTGATGGCCGCTTCTCCAATATGGGCCGTCATACGCATGGAATCAGCAGGAAGTTGCATGCCGAACGATACATTTTTCAATTTCAACTGATGAAGAGCTACTTTCCAGTTGATCGGAGCAGAAGCTGTGGTATCTTTGGGCGTAGTTGTGGTATCATTCATCAGTAGCTGCATGTGAGTGTCGGATAGTTCGACCTGATTGATTACCGCTAGTTCATTAGACAGATCGACGCCATGACTTTGCAGGAAGAAACGTCCCAAAACGCCTTTAATCTTCATTCCCTCCATCAAATCGGCTGAATTAACGGCTACCCGGCTCAAAGTCACTTCATCCACTTCAACTTTTCCTTTTATCAACGGCCATGCCTGTACACGGACATTGAGGCTTTCTAAAGACAAAAGGGTGTCCGGCTGTTGAATGACCTCCACGCCACGTACCAACAGATTAAGTGGGAAACGAAGGTCTATCCGCTCCACCTGAATCTGCATGCCGGTTACTTTAGAGGCGTATGCAGTAACCTCCCGACGCAAAAGATTCTGAACGGGAGGAACATAAAGCAATACCATTAGTATTACAAAGAGTATTATAGGAGTAAGCAGTATCCAGCTTACCCAACGTATCCATTTTCGTTTCATGTAAAATGTGTCAGTGTAAATAAGGTGACACAAAGTAAACAAATTATTCCGAAAAAAGGTTGACGACAGGAGCAAAATGTTCTGCAACAAAAGAAATATAAGTATTCTGTTTTTTCTGACTTCACCAGAAGCAGCGACTTATATTGCTTCATTTATATCATAATAAAAAAGATGAAGTTACTTGTTAGTCATATTACCCAATGTATCCGATTGTCTAATAAGACAGATATTGGCTCTATTTACAGATATACAGAATTCCTTAAAAAATACTATCTTTGATAATAAAAGCAGCGTTCGCCACTAGCTTTAAATCCCCATTGATCAGAAGCTTCAACAGCGATCAAATGAACACCTTCGCAGCACTCTTTAGGTAATTGTAGTCCCCAGATTTGAGGAGAAAATTGCCTTCTGAACGGATTTCTACGATTGAAACGAGTTGGATATATTTTTAGCTGATTCCAACTTCTCACCCTTGCTACATTCACATCAAGTTCTTCTTTCTTCTCACATAATAACCATTCACCATTATCCAAACGACAACGTACTATTGTACTATCTGAAGCTCCATAAACAGTTACAAGCATTTCTCCCTGGTGTTTCTTTCTCAATTCATCGATATAAACATCTGTCGAGTCAATACCTGCAATCCAAATATTCATCTGTCGGGAAGCATCCATCCCTATGCCCTTATACCGGAAAGAATAGTCTTTCTCTGTAAAATCAAAAACAAAATAATTACGAGGAGTACCACATTGCATCAAAGCAGACGGAATACCTTCCCAATCCTTTTCTCCCACCCACCAGAAACCACAAGAAGCCCCTGTTACTAATTCATGTACACAAACATCCTGACCATGTAAAAAATTCCTCTCCACCTGATGCATGTGCCCAGTCAAAGCTAAAACATTCCCTCGTCCTTCTAATATTTCAATCAATGCGGATGAATTAGTAGTATGTACTAATGGAATATGCATACAAAGTACGATCTGAGCATTTTTAGGTACAAGTTTCAGATCATTTGAGACAAAGCGCAATTGACTATCAGAAATCTTCCCTACATAAGAACGTGTTCCTTTACCATAGACATTATTTAGAACAATAAAATGTACGTTTCCTTCGTTAAAAGCATAAGTCGCTGATCCAAAAGCTGTATTATATGAAAAGGTTTGATTAATCCTTATAGAATCAGCATCCCGATCGTGATTACCTATAACTGTCCATGATTGTATAGGCAATAGTTCCATCATCTGTTTGATAGCGGGAAATAAATTTAAATTGTTATTCACTAAATCACCTAAAAATATATTGAACGAAGACGAATCTGCTTGCAAAAGTTCTGGCCATAAAGAACGGGAAGCATAATCCAACTCCTGAGAATTACCGACTTGTACATCTCCTATTGCGTTTATTGAGAAATGCTTATTTACCTTTTTCTTATTCAATCCAAAATTGATTTGTTGCGTCTCGGTATCCCCATGACTATTCCAATAATAAAATCCTGAATTTACTATTTGATTAGACAATAGTGTCCAATTATTCGGAAGAATCGGGAAGATACTGTTTCCCTTAGAAAGTCTGATTCTGAAATGTCCCTGTTTATCTGCAAGTAGAACAGTATCTCCATTAGATATGGCTATTCCCGAAATACCTTTTTCTCCTTTGTCCTGAATCCCATTTTGATTACCATCTTCATAGACACAACCTTCTATCCAAGCAACATCTTGAGCCAAACATTTTGTGGAAACAAAACTGCCTAATAAGAAGAATATATATATAATCATGAACTTTTTCATTTTTTCATCTTATTAAGATAAAAACAAGGAAGGATATATTAAGATAAAAACCATCTATACCCTTCCTCGCATTTACATTATTTTATTAAAAGCATAACGTTTACTTATCTGTATATTTAAAAACTATAGCATGGTTATTGTCATCTGTAAATGAAATATATCCAACTCCTGTGGAGGAGAAAGCTATATTCAAATTACTAGAAGCAATATCTGCTAATTTATGAGGATCTGACCATTGCTTAGTTTCATTATCCAAATAAATAACCTTTGGATAATCTTGATCTTGTTCATCTCTGTAGGCAACAAAAGGAGTACCATCAGGAGCTATTGATATGGCCACTGAAGTTGAAGTTGAGGTTTTAAAATCCAAAGGCAATGGATTTCCTCCTACTGTGGACCATTGTTTTGTTACCGGATCATATTTCTTTAGTCTCAAGTTATACACACCTGATGTCACTGCATCATCACTTGTTAAGATATAAAGTGTACCATTTTCTTCTGCTTCAATATCCAATCCAACAATACCAGTCTGAGTAGCATTTGGTTCTACATAGTTATTTAATAGAATACTCCATGTTCCATTTTTATATTCATATACTGAATGACCATAATTTACGCCTGCTACTGCCCCACGGTTAACCACCAACAGATAGGCAGCATGCTCTGTCTTAGCAAGATTACAATTATAGATTGGAGTCCCGGAAGCCAAAAGTGGTAATTCACTACTCGCCCAACTGTTCTGATAAATAGACATAACTAACACTCGCCTTGGAAAAGAAACTTTGTTGCTATTGTTCACTTGTGAAACAATAGTCTCTCCATTATCTAATACTCTTAAATGTAATTGCTGAGATTGAGCATTTACAAATCCTTGATTACCTACATAATTCCAGGTAGTCCCATTCCATTTCATTAAAGACGCAGCACCTGCAACTGTGGTAGCACTGTTATCAGAATAAACGACATAAGGAATTCCATCCTTGTCAATATCAAAATCATAATTTGACAAACTAACTTCTCCTCCAAAGCCTTCTAAAGAACCAACTGCTGTCCAAGTTGTACCATCAACAAGTTTTATGACAGCCATTTTCTCTTCTTCTTTTAGTTTAAAACCAAGATATGGAACTTGATCCACCGGGTTTATTTTTAAAACAGATCCACTGAAAACTGATGTCGCTGTAAAGTCCGGCATTCTTACCCAAGCCATATTAGAAGACTTAGCAACTGTTATCGTATACTTTACATTCTGTTTTCCATTACTAACAATGTAATCTACAGGAGCTGTAAAATCATTGGCAGTAGCACCACTAACTTGTGTAACTCCATCTACCAAGACGATATTACCATCGTTCGTCGTAAAGCGAGCGACAAGTGCACTTTTATCTATAAATGCAGGCATAGTAACCTTAGCTGTTGTGGAAGATAGGGTAGCTATATAATCATCTGATAATATACTTGAATTATCTTCAGCATAAAACCCAAAGGTTAACAGCTTAGCTTCAACTCCTTCATCTGTCCCATCATTCTTGTCATCCGAACAAGATGAAAACGCAGCAAACAAAACAATTACTGCCATCCAAAATAAATCTTTCATTCTATTCATACCATAAATATTTGTGGACCGGAGTCCTGTTATACAATCATATTATTACTAATTTTTAGGGTAAAGCACAGCTTTTATCATGGGAGTAGTGCTCAATAAAGATTTTGCAAAAGAAGAAATATCTTTTGCTGTTATACTATTTACTGTTTGTGCATAATTATTCAGATATTTCCAATCCTCCTGTTGATTGAATATGGAATTGCGAATCCAAGAAGTCCAAAAAGAGTTTTTTTGTTTATCCAATTCAAAATCTTTCAAAAGATTACGTTTAACATCCGTTAATATACCGTCAAATGATTCCGGATATTCATAAAGTCTTTGTAATTCTTCTTGTGTAGCATTAACCAAACTATCAACATCCTCTGGCAAGCAGACAAATCCAATCATCGTTCGTGATAAGAAAGAAGGATATAAACCCGCACTCGAAGCTACGCTTACACTATAGACTTTTCCCATTTCCTCACGCAAACGGTTAAGTAAACAAGTGCGCAACATCGCTTTCATTACATTCGATTTCAATGTGAATGAGCTAAACTCCTCTAACAAACTGTCTTGCTGGAAAATCAATGAAACTGATGCTTTAGGAGAATCCCCCGTGTGACGTATCAATGAACAGGATTTATAAGGTATATTACGTTCTGTATAACACCAATCCGTATCATTCGATCCTTTAGGTAATCCACCAATATATGTAGTGATTAACGGCTTTATATCCTGTATAGTACAGTCTCCCAAAATAACAAATGTGTAATCTTTCGCTGCACCATAAAAACGATTGAATAGAGGAAGCATATCCTCTTGCTTTACATATCGTGTTATTAAAGAATCAGAAAGTATTGTATTTGTGTAATTTCGTCCGTTCAAAAGCCACATTAGTTCTTCCTGAAAAAACTCCGTCGGACTTTTTTGCTTGACACGATAATTTTCTTTTGTCTTCTCTATTGTTTGTTTACAAATTGCTGTATCCAACTGAGGGTACATCCATTTGGTATAGAGTAGTTGAAACATTGTTTCCATATCCTTTACCTGCGATACTCCAGCTAGCCCAGTACGTGTCTTATCAACAAGTAGACGCATAGAAGCAGAGTTTCCTGCCAGAAAATAGTTCAATGCATCCCTTGAAAAATTTCCGGCTCCAGAAAGTGAAATAATACTGGGAGCGAATAGACCTGTATAATAATGTAAAGAATCTAAAGAATAAAGCCCTCCTTTCCGAAAACCAGTCAACAACACCTTCCCCTTATCGAGTTCTGAAGACTTAAATATAATGCGCGTGCCATTATTTAGCCAAAGAGACACAGCTCCTATCTCTGGTATATTTTCTTCTCTGACAATATGTCCCCCCGACGGTAATTGGCATAATTCATCCGGTACAGAAAAATATTTATTATACCGTTTCGAAGATTGTTTTCTGGCTTCTTTTATAATTGACATCAAAGTCGCATCTCCATTCACTTCCTTATTAGCTTTTTCATTTGCTCGCAATAGATAATGCATCTTTTGGGGTGAATATACTTTTGCCAAATTCCTAACCAAAGCAACAGAGTCTAGTTCTGGAAAATATCGTTGAACTAATCGATACTCTTCTTGTAATGAGGTAAATCTGTTTCCTACATAAAAATCGGCATAAATATCGTTCATTAATTCAACGGAAGCAGGATTTTGCTGATTTTGAAGTTTATTCTCCAAGTTATTATAAATAACCTTTTTGGCACGTTCTATTTCCGTCTCAGTAAACCCATAACGAAAGATTTGCTGTTGCTGTGCAATAAACTCCGAAATACCTTTTTCCATTTTCCCAGGTAGTAGTTCTACCGAACATAGCAATACTCCAGTTGCATTCAGAAAACTTGAGTACTGAATACTGGCTTTCCTATAAGAAGGATTTTCAAAAGCCCAAGCATTCATTCGCATCTTAAAAAGGCGATTCAATAATGTTCGGGTCAAATAAGCCTTATAATCCTTTGCTGTCTGAACCGGTTTTGAAAGTGGCAGCAACTGAATCATATCCAATTCTATTGTTTTCAGCGATTCATTGGTAAGTATCTTTACCGCTTCCTTTTTATAAACAGGAATGTGGCATTGCTTCCAAATAGGAGAGGCAAGAGACGATAGTTTCCCGAATTTCTCCTTTATAAGCGTCTCAACCTGTTCAGGATTTATATCACCTACAACGGCCACAGCCATTAGTGAAGGATGATACCATGTTTGATAATAATCCAGAATATCCTCTCGTTTACAGTTTCTAATGACAGCCGTATCACCAATAGTCATTCGTTCGGAATAGTGCGAACTATTCAGAAGCTCCAATAGAAAAGCTGTATCACTATCGCGTTTGGCATCTCTCTTCGACAACCATTCCGAAAGTATAACTCCACGTTCTTTTTCTACCTGCATTGAATTGATAGAAAGCCCGCCTGCCCAATCAGCTAAGATAGTTAATGTTGAATCTACCATTTGAGGATTGGATGAAGGCAACTGCAATTTATACACAGTCTCATTAAACGAGGTGTGCGCGTTTAAATCTTTCCCGAATTTGGCTCCTTTCGACTCTAAGAAACGAACCATACCATCAGAGGGGAAATGATAACTACCATTAAATGCCATGTGTTCTAGGAAATGAGCCAATCCTCGTTGATTCTCCTTCTCCATGACGGAACCAGCCTTCACAAACAAACGATAAACGGCTTCCCCTTTGGGATTCGTATTCGGGTAAATATAATAGGTTAATCCATTATCCAGTTTTCTTACAATCAGATTCTTATCATACTGTAAGAACTCCGATGATTGCCCGTATACAACAGGGCTTAGCAATAAGCCTATAAAAATCAGCCATAAAAACTTTTTCATTCTACTCCTTCATTAATTCTGTTTCTCTATCACCAGTTCGCGCTGTAAACCGTCGGGACCTGGAAGCCCCATAGTCAGTCCTTGATTATTGCCAGTCAAACGAATGGTTATTGTATTGTCTTTGTTCTCATCTAAATGATTTGGCATCCATCGGATGCGTATGGGCATATCATAAATACCCGGTAGAAAAGTTAATGTACTACCCTTTGTTACCAGTTCAAAATCAACACCGGATTTCAGACCATCTCCTACTATGACTTGATAGTTCACTTCCAGATTCTCAGTCAGAGGTTTCGAACTCAGATACACACTATAAGTATTAATGTTATTCACATCCGACTTGACAATAACTTTAGATACACCTTTATCTGTCATAATATGAATAAAAGGCGTATCATAAGGCTCTTTCTCATCAGTAGTACATGCCCAAAGGCAGCTTATTAGTAATATAAAGTATAGTGATCTCATAAATGATTTATTTTTAATTGTTTACTGTCGGATTGGGTTGCATATTTGTATTCGCATTCAATTCTACTTGCGGAATAGGCAATACAAAATAATCACTAGGATAAACGATCTTTTCCACTGAAGAATTCGTATTTTCCTCACGTTTAAGATCCTGCTTCCAGCGTATAATGTCAAAGAAGTTATGTCCCTCAAAACAGAGTTCCTTTACACGTTCCTTCTCTATCAGTTGTATCAGTTTTGCGTCTGAATATTGACTAAGTGTATTGACTGCATAGTCTGTATCTACAGCACGCTCCAAAATAGATTTAAGATATCCGGAAGCAGCTGTATAATCTTTCAGATGCCAAGCTGCTTCAGCAGCATTCATATACATTTCGGAAAGACGGAAAACAAATGGATCATCCCTATTCACTTGATTATCTGGCTGTTTTAGAGAATAATATTTGGAACAATAAGCTATTCCATCTTTATTTCTAAGTAAGCCAAGACGGATATCCCCTTCATCGAACAACGTAAATAATGTATCTGCAGGAACACAGGAAGCATCATAAAAAGCCTTTAATTTTCCTGATTGATCTATTCCATTCAATCGAAAGATAGCTTCTCCCGTAGTAGAAAGATCCTGGTACATATTTAAATAGGTATCTCCTTGAGACAGTTTCCCTGTCCCAATTGCCAGTTTTGCATACTTCAGGGCGTTATTCCAATCTTCCATATACAAATAGACTCTCGAATATAATGCGTTGACCGCTTGTAAAGAAGCATAATATATTCCACTTGATTCAATGCCCCTGAAACAATCGGCAGCTCGTTCCAAATCTGCTAAAATTTGTAAATATACTTTCTTAACACTCTCCCTGGAAACATTATCATCGGGACCTGGAGTTTTTAATAGAATAGGAACTCCTAAATGTGAAGCATCTGACGTGTAATTATAAGGTTGTGCATATACCCTACATAAATCGAAATGGCACAATGCCCTCAAGAATAAAGCTTCTCCGAGAATACGTTGACACATATCCTTTGCATTCGGATAAGCTGAAATCACCTGAGGCTGATATTGAATTACATTATTCACATTTGCCAAGGCTTCATATATTTTACGCCAAATATACCCTACAGCTCCTGTCTCTTGTAAAGCATCAGAAGTAAAATTATACTGATCAAGCATATCTGCTCCTGCAGAGACATACTTCATTGACAACATATTTCCGGCAACATCCGGATATTTTGTAAACTCATTGTCATAATAAGCATACATCTTATTATATGCGCCAACCAGCCCTGCATTAAGTCCGTCAGGATCTGAAAGGAATGAAGGGATTGTTGTTTTTCCTTTTTCTTCAACTTCTAAAAAATTGGTACAACTGCTAACCAATTGCATAATGATGCATAAAGCACCGGCTAGTAGATATATTCTTTTTTTCATGTTATCTTAAACCTATTTAATTATAATCCTACATTTAGTGCTATCGAGAAATATCTTTCCATCGGATAACCACTCATACATGTTTTATAAGAATTATGATCCTTTCCCGAATAAGGGGTCCAGACCCATAAATTATCTCCAATTAAAGAAATAGAACAATCTTTTAAGCCAGTCGAATGTAGAATTGTCCGGGGAATTCGATAGGAAAATACTAGATTCTGCAAACGAACCTGAGTTTTGTTATACAAATAACGGGTAGAGTTCATCACCGACTGAGTAGAGACACCCCATATTGGTTTAGGGTTCAGCACTAAATCGCCGGATTTTTGCCAACGATTCAACTGGTCAATAGACTGATTTTCCGTCATTATATTCAACCCATCCGAATTACTTGCCCTACCGAAAGATGTAAATCCGTAGCCTCCTATTGAATAATTGAACATAAAGCGCAAACTAAAATCTTTGTACGTTAAAGTATTTGTCAAGCCACCAGCTAGGACAGGAGTTGAACTCTTATACGGGACACGGTTATCCGTACTGTAAATCCGTGTTATATTCCCTTTTGCATCATACCACAAAGGTGCTCCGTCACGAGGATCAACTCCAGCCCAGCGCACTAAGTTATATGTATGTATGTCATATCCTTCCCTCCAAACCATCTCACCCATATTTTTCTGAATGCCATTATATAGCTCTAAGAGTTTATTACTATTATGTGCTAGATTCAGATCAGTTAACCAACTGAAATCACCATCTTTCTTCGACCGGAAATTGTGACTAGTTATAGTCACTTCAATCCCTTTATTTAATATTGTTCCTACATTTCTATACACACGAGTATCACCTGTCGTTCGAGAAACATCTAAATTACTCAACAAATTAGTTGTCTTATTATGATACCCTTCAACTTCTATATCCAAACGATCGAACAAGCGTACACGAACACCTATATTTGTCATATAAGTAGTTTCCCAACTCAAACGGCTGTTTGGACACCCCGACATAACACCACCTATTTCTCCTGCATAAGAATAACTTTCCCCATAAGAATATAAGCCAAGAGCTTCCTGAGAACCTAAGCGGGAATTTCCATTTGCCCCATAACTAGCTTTTATTTTCAAAATATTCATCCATGGAATATTGTAAAAACTCTCATTCTGAACATTCCAAGAAACTCCTATAGAACCAAAATTAGCCCAGCGTACATCTGACCCAAATTGTGAATTTCCGTCTCTACGTCCATTTAATGTCACATAATATCGATGATCGTAAGAATAACTAAGCTGCCCTAACATAGAAGCTTTGCGTTTCGTCTTACTAGTATTAGTCCCTTTACGCTCTTTTGCATAAGACACATCTTGAATATGATCATTAATGAAGCCTGACCCTGTAACTCCAAGTGTCACATAGTCCTGTGAACCAGCCTCAATCCCCAATAATCCACTTATATCATGTTTATCAAAAGACTGCTTATAATTAATGCGATGTACAGTAGTCCAGTTCATCATATTTAATGAGTTTCTAGTGGAATAACCTATCGGACCATCAGCGCTCGTCATTCCGGACCAATTAGTACGAGCATAATAAATTTCTTCCTTACCTGACTGATAATCAACACCAAATTGTCCTGTGTAAGATAACCCTGAAAGAATATCATATCTCAACATTAAATTGGCATTCGTATATAAAGTCTTTTGATTATAAATATTCTCTTCCCTTTCCGCTACACTGTTCAAGAAACGGTTCTCCGACCATTTAGGGCTTCCATCCGTTTCTTTTCCGGATATAACCTTATTGTAAAGACGAAAAGTTCCATCTTCATTATATGGTTCGAATATCGGTAAGTACTCATAATAATCCCTTCCTGGATTAAACAAATCATTCACATTATAAGAAGTAGCAAGATCAACCGAGACCTTAAACTTTCGAAGAAAAGTAAAATCCAAATTAGAACGAATAGAAAAACGCTGTTGTTTATTCCCTTTCACCGTTGCTGTATTCTCTAAATAAGAAGCTGATAAATAATACGCTGTATTCCGAGCCCCTCCCATTAAAGATAAATTTGTTTGAAAAGTATTAGCGGTATCATAAAACACATCTGTCCAATCTGTATTTGTAAGGCTGTATTTGTTCATTTCATTATCAGTATAGGGAAAGTATTTTAAATCGTTCCCTGCATTTTGATAAGCTTCCTTAGCTAACATTAGATATTGATTGGCATTCAGAACTTTCGGACTAGTACTCTTATCAATCTTTGCAACTCCATATTGAGCCGTTAAATGAATACGCAAGTCACCTTCTTTTCCTTTTTTAGTTGTTATCAATATGACTCCGTTTGCACCATTCGCTCCGTAAATGGAAGTTGCCGTAGCATCCTTCAATACTGTTATTGACTCAATATCATCAGGATTGATAAAAGATAACGGACTGATAGTCGTACTCATTCCAGGAATCAAATTAGTATGTTCACCTGTATAAATAGGAGTCCCATCCACAACCCACAATGGCTCGTTCGAAGCAGATAGAGAAGCATCTCCACGAACCCTTACATTGTAACGTGCACGTGTATTATCCGGTGAATCTGTATTCGGATCAATTTTCACTCCCGGAATCAAGCCATCCAACATTTTATCCACTCGTAAAGCTGGTAATGCTTTTAACTGGTCAGCATTCACTTGAAAAGCACTACCGACTTGGTCTAGCCTCTTTTGTGCTGTACCATACGCTCCTACAACCACGACATCATCAATAGAAATCGCATCCTGAACAAGTTTTACATTAAGTACTCTTCCCTTAACGGGTACTGTTTTCGTTTTCATCCCCACAAATGAAAAAGTTAAAAAAGCCTCTGCCTTACTAGACACTTGAATTGAATAGCGTCCATCCATATCCGTTATCGTAATATTACGAGTATCCTTTTGTTGTATAGTTACACCGACTAATGGTTCACCGGTATCATCCTTTACTTCTCCTGTTACTAAGAATTTATCATCCTGCTGTAGTTCTTCTTTTTTATTAACAGTGATAATATTGCCAGACTTTTTAAAAATAAAACCTGTTCCATTAAACAAACGATTCAAAACATCAAAAACTGATTCCTTTTCTGCCGTAACGGAAATCGGTGTTATAGTCTCCAATAATTCTGTATTATAAACAAAATCCAGTTTGGTCTGTTTTTGGATCTCATTAAACAATGTACTAACAGAAACACCACTCAAATGTAACGTTACCTTATAATTCTCTTGCATATAATCTTCACCAACGAACAAGAACGATTCCTCACTATAATTTTCATGAGAAATGGCATACAGGTAATTAGGGACTAATGTTGTACATAGCAACATTATAATAATTAGAATTCTCATAATCACTTATATATTATTATTTATTCTTCCGATCAATTTTAATACGAAGTCCGGAAATCTTAAAGTCAACATTTACTGTCTCTTCGATAGCATTCAAAATGACAGCTATATCGTCATATCGATATAAACTGCCTGTGAAATGAAGTTCTTTCAATGATTTATCTAAGAAATCAACATCTACATTATACCACAATGCAAGTTCTTCCATCAGACTTCCCAGACTCTCATCATAAAAAATAAAACGATTAGAATGCCAAGCGGTATTTAATAACAAATCTTTATTTTCAACTGATAAAAGATCCGTAGAAGCATCCCATATGGCTAGCTGTCCTGGTGATAGTTTATGCAACTTTTGAGATTGAGTATAAATTCCAATGCTACCCTGCACTAAAGCAACTTCAACTTTTCCTTTCACACGAGACTTCACATTAAACGCCGTCCCAAACTGCTGTATCAAAATTCCTTGAGTTTCTACTTTAAATGGATGTAATGAATCTTTCGCTATTTCAAAAAAGGCCTCCCCTTTCAATTCTACAGTTCGTTCATTCATACCTTTAAAACTAACCGGATATTTCAACTCTGATAAAGAATTCAAATGTACCCTTGTTCCATCTGATAAAGTTAATCGAAATTCTCCTCCACGAGGAACAGACAAAGTATTCTGTTGACTTATTTCCACTTTTGATGTTTCTGGGATATGATAAACAATCATCCCATCATACTCTCTTGCAATAGGTGTATCACCTATATAAATCCAATGTTCTTGCCCTGATTTTTTCAATTGTTTAGCACTACCATCTTCTAAAGTCAATATTGCTTTTGACTCTCCAGGAGTTATTCGTGATGCCTCATAGTAAAAATAGAGTCCTCCCCCTACAGAAAATAGCAATATCAGTAGAGCACAAGCAATCTTCAACCAACGACGAGAAAAAAAGCCTATTTTTCTTTGCGTTGATATCCTTCTAGTTCCCTTATGTAAAGAGGTCCATACTTTACGGAAAGCCTCATCCGATTTAGCATCAAAACGATGATATTGACGATAATCCTCAACAGCAGTCTTATCCAAGTTGATTTTCTGAAAAAAACGCAGATGAGATTCATCCTCTTGCAACCATTTTTTTAGAATTTGGTCTTCTTCTTTAGATAAACACCCGACCAAGTATTTAACAATTAGTTTTTCAATCTCCATACTATCTAATTATCATTTGTATTACACAAACGATTATAGATATAAATCGAGGTACAAGAAAAGAATAAAAAATGAGGTATCTGGATATTTTTTTTGCAATTTCTCTTTCAGATTGTTCCGAAGAGTTTTCATTGCACGTTTCTTTTGAGTTTTAACAGTTTCTATTGACAACGATAATTTTTTAGCAATAGCATCATTATCATAACCTTCCAGATGTAACAAGAATATTTCCCGACAACGTTCCGGAAGTAAATCAATCTGTTTAAATAGTAAGCGAAAAACTTCTTCTTTCTGAAAAGAATCATCCGACAAGAAACGATTTGCAGTCAAAGCTTCTTCAATATAACGACTTTCTACATTTTGATGTCGCAAATAATCAAAAGCCGCATTTCTTATCGAAATATAAAGAAATGAACGAAAATTCGCTTGCGAAGGAAATATACGATTTTCTTCCCACAAAGATGCAAATACATCTTGTACGATATCTTCAGCTATATCTTCACGTTTCGTATATTTTTGAGCATAACATACTAATATCCCGTAATAATCACTGAACAATCTTTCAAATATATCTTTCCGATTAATAGAAAAACCAGGCTCACGTATCATTTAGCAAGTTTTAGACAGCAAATATAGAAATAAACGATAGAAAAAAACAATAAATAAACATTAAATCATATTTCAGAATTAAGAATATTCGAACACTCTACACCGTTTACCTCTTTCAGGATTTTCTGAATTTCTTGAAGAATGCTCTCAACCTTTTCATTTATTTCCGTAGAAAAGTCCTCCCCACGCCTTGCCTCCAACCAACTCAGTAGAATTACAGCATTCCCAGCTCCAATCAATGTAAAAAGAGGAAGAAGTTTGTGAGCTATTGCAGCTATTTCATCCACCTCCTTAGCATTTAATGCCTGCACCATCCGGTCAGCACTCTTTTGTGTTTCCTCTATAAATGTTTGGATAATGGAATGTGTAGCTTCAGGATCATCCTCCGAAAAAGAAGTGAGGGCATTTACATTTAGTTGCATATCTTCTGTTATATGCGCTTCATCGGCCGAAAGTTGACCTTCATTTACTGTTAGCAACAATTCCTTTACTGTAAACGGTTTATGCAAACAACCGGCAAAACCATGTTCATGTAAAGCGGCTTTATCCATTTCACTACGGGCAGTCACAGCAATAACAGGGATTGTTTTTGCTTGTGGTATATTAGAAGCCCGTAATAGTTTTACCAGATCAAACCCGTTAATGGCAGGCATTTGTATATCTGTCAGCAATACATCGAAGACGGAAGAGCGAAGTTGTTCAATCAGCTGTTCCAGCTGTTCACAACATACGGCATCAATACCATGCTGTTTCAACATGGCAGCAGTCAGATTCAGCTGAATCTTATCGTCATCAATCAAAAGCACACGAATGACTTTCATGGGAGGAATGGCAACCGACTGTTTGGGAGCGTATGGACTTTCGTCCTCCGAAGATTCATTTTCCGGAGATTCGCTTTCCGCAATGGATTTACCTACCGGATAAAGAGGTAAAGTTACAGTAAAACAGCTCCCTTTTCCTAATGTGCTTTGCACGTCAATGGTTCCTTCAAGCAAGGTTACCAATTTCTTCACAATAGAGAGTCCGAGTCCGAAACCTTCTTCCCCCTGCGCACCGGAAAGACGTGTAAATTCTTGGAAGATACGTTCACGATCTTCTGATGCCATTCCTTTTCCTGTATCGGCAATGGCGATGGTTAACTTAGAAGAATCATAACTGGCTGTCAGGCTAATTTCTCCTTTTTGAGTAAACTTTACGGCATTGGACAAAAGGTTGTTCACAATTTGCCGGAGTCGCAAAGGATCACTGATATATCTTCCATTCAGTTCCGGGACGACGTGACATTGCAAGGCTAAACCTTTGGCAGCGGTCAAAGGTTCGAAACTGACATAAATTTCGTCGAATAGCTGGGAAGGGTTAAAGGTTACGCGATTCACTTCCGCTTTATTGAGATCAAGCCGGTGGAAATCAAGCAAGTCACTGACTAACTTCAATAAATGTTCTGAAGAACTTTTCATATTGTCGAGGTAGAATCGTTGCCGTTCATCTTCTGTCAATCGGGACAGGAGTTCGGTATATCCCATAATTGAGCCTAACGGAGCTTTAAAATCATGGGTAATGGCAAGCATTAATTTTTCACGGGCGATCAGCAAATCTTCCGCCCGTTTATTCGCCACCTCCAATTGCTGGCGGTAACGGTTGCTACGGGAAATATCCCGCATAATCAATATCAGGAAAAAAGCCGATAATAGTACGGCACCAACCGCGATACCGCCGATGATACGTGCCGACCGCATCCTCACTTCCTGCTGAAGTTCGGCATCCTGACGGGCACGCAAGGTCATTTCTTCCTCATACTGTTTAATCAAGCTATCCATCCGTGCCGTCAACTGCGTATTCATCCGCTGGTACTTTGTACTGGTACGTCGGATTGTTTTCCTCCGTTGCAACCGTTTTTCTTCGGTAGCCATGCGGATTTTCTGCTGAAGAGAATCTTTAGAAGTGGTCGGTTGGAGAATGGTATCAGTGGCTACTTCCAACGATGTATTTACTAATACGGCACTGTCTTGTTTAAAAGGGGAAAACACTTCGGCGAGTCGTTTGAAGAATCCCTTCTTTTTAGGAGTAGTGATTAACGAGTCACGTTTGGTGATGACCCGATGTTGTACCCGTTGCTGGGTAATCACAGAATCCTGTTCGGATATGATTTCTTCTATTTCCGAAGCAGAGAGAAGGCTGTCGTTTGCCTCACTTAGCACCCGCAACATCTGAATCGTGTTTTGATCTTTCTCATGGAGAAGGGTCAATAAACTGTCTGTTCTTAAATTCTGTTGATCGTCGGCGGCCGACAATGCTTCCATCTCACGATGTACAAACACCAGCGAGAAAAGGAGGATCGCCAGCAACAAAGTGTAACCGGCGGTTATTTTCAACTTTGTAAAACGGAAGGAAGCCATTGGGGTTAAGTATTAAGTTTTAATTATCAAGTATTTAGCATCAGGTTTTGGGGTGAGGTTCGGGGAGTTTCGTCATGTGATGAAAACGCCACCAAAGCATCAATCCTGCGCTCGTCAAACCAAAAGGAAATGCCATCCAGACACCTACTACTCCCCATCCCATGACAAAGCCGCAGAAATAACCTACAGGAAGAGAAATAATGAAATAGGCGACAAAGGCGATAATCATCATTAGTTTTACATCTGAAATTCCACGCAAAGCATTGGCGAAAGTAATCTGCAGTCCGTCGCCAAACTGGTAAACGAGGAAAGGGAAGATTAGAGAGGTCACCATAGCAGCCACTTCCTGACTGTCGGTAAACCAGCCTCCCAAGTAATTCCGGCAAAGGAAGACAATCAAAGAAAGCACAACGCCCAATGTCATCATCAGATGAAAACCTGCATAGGCAGAACGACGTACATTAATGATATCATTCTGACCTTTGAAGTTACTGACACGAACAGCCACAGCAGCACCCATACCGTAATACATCATAAATGTAAACTGCGAAATAGCCAGCATAACCTGATGAGAAGCCAGAGCGATAGTACCCAGCCAACCGATCATGATCGCACTTAGACTAAAGGAGGCTGTCTCCATTCCCATTTGAAAAGCAACCGGCCATCCGAGACCATTCAAATGCCCAAATACAGCTCGTGACCATCCCAAACGGAAAAAGCCAATCTTATAGCGGACAAAACGCGGACTACGCATAAAGATGATGATAAATATAATCACCATCACGATACGCGAGAACAGCGTGCTGACACCTGCTCCCAACAGACCTAACTCGGGCAATCCGAGCTTTCCATAAATCAGGATATAGTTTCCTATGATATTCAAGACATTTCCACCAAGCAATATCCACATAGCGGTTTTTGTATCCGTAATTCCGTCTGTAAACTGCTTGAATCCATTGAAAAGCATGACAAACACTAGTGAAGCGAGCAAAACAAGGTAATACGGTTTAATCAGGGGAATCAATTCTTCCGGCTGTCCGAGACGTTCTATATTTAGATAAAGAACAGTCATACAGACAGTCAGCAGCAATGCAACCATCAGGTTTGCCAGCAAACTGTTGCGTAAAGCCTGTCCCGCAGGGGCATACTGGCGGGTTCCATACAAACCTCCCACAATGGGAGTCAGCCCATACGAAAAACCCGTACTGAAAATAATCGCCAGATTGAACACATTATTGACGAAGGAAGCTGCTCCCAGCTCAATCGTACTATGATGCCCGATCATTAACGTATCCGCAAATCCAAGAACGATTACTCCTATTTGACCGATCACAATCGGCAGTCCGAGAAAAATTAGTGCTTTATAATGCTCTTTATATGTACTATAAATATGTCTCATTTACTTTTCCGTTACCTAAACGTATCTCCATTTTCAGGCAAAGGGACTTTTCCCTTTCACTGATAGATTAAAAAAGGGAGAATTTAATTTTGTTGTTTCTTATAATATAGTATTACTCCGTTCTCCTTACGGAAAGCAGATTGAGCTACCGCCCGCAATTGTTCAGCCGTGACAGACCGATAACGATCGACCTCTTTTTCCATGTCCTCCGCCCGGCCAAGCAATTCGTACCAAGCCAGGTTGGTTGCCACATTCAAATAATTGATGTTGCCGAATATCTGGGTGGACTCAAATTTGTTCTTCACTTTTTCCAGTTCCTGTTCGTCAACCAATTCTTGCTGCAACAGTTCCAGTTCTTCCCGCACTGCCGCTTCCGCCTGTTCCAGGGTGACACCTGCCGAAGGTTTACCACTAATATGGAATAACCCCGCATCTACACTGCCGGAAATATAAGCATCTATACTCGAAAATAATTGTTTCTGTTGTACCAAACGCTGGTTTAACCGGCTGGAACGTCCGTTGCTCAACACATCCGACAAAATATCAAATGCATAATAATCCGGATGGCAATGGGCAGGCATGTGGTATGCCATAAATAAAGAATCGAGAGGAACATTTCTCTCTACCGTCAGCCGCCGTTCTTCCGTCTGTTCCTGTTCTTGTGGCAGGTTCCGTTGAGGAACTTCCCGACGAGGAATAGAGCCGAACCATTTTTCCGTCAAAGCAACCGCCTCTTCGAAAGAGATATTACCGGTCACAGCTAATATGGCATTATTAGGAGCATAAAAACGGAAAAAGAATGCCTTCACTTCTTCCAGCGTAGCATTGGCAATATGCGACAACTCTTTTCCGATAGTAGGCCATTGATAAGGATGCGTCTGATAAGCCAGAGGACGCAAAAGATGTCCGATATCCCCATAAGGCTGATTCAAACATCGCTGTTTGAATTCTTCCATTACTACTCCCCGCTGTACCTCCAGACTCCGTTCGCTAAAATCAAGACTCAACATCCGGTCGGATTCCAACCAAAAGCCGGTTTCTACATTCTGACGAGGTACAGTGAGGTAGTAATTGGTTATATCATTATTCGTCCAGGCATTATTCTCTCCACCCGCCAATTGAAGCGGCATATCATAATCGGGAATATTCACCGACCCTCCGAACATCAGGTGTTCGAACAAATGGGCAAAACCGGTATGTTCGGGATCTTCGTCGCGAGCTCCCACATTATATAATATATTAAGGGCAACCATCTGCGTACTTTCGTCCTGCGAATGTACCAGACGTAACCCATTATCAAGAATATGCCTGTTGATTTTCATATATTTCAGTCAAGTATTGTCACCTTTGTTATTTTTACATCTTCTTCGGGACGATCGCTACGGTCGGTTTTCACCTGCTGGATTTTATCCACAATATCCAAACCTTTCACTACTTCGCCGAACACAGTATATTCGCCATCCAGATGCGGAGTTCCTCCCACCGTTGTATAGGCTTCAATCTGTTCCGGAGTGAAATGAAATTCCGGTTGTTTAGCTGCCATTTCCTGTGCCTCTGCAAACAACTTTTCCTGCAAATCATAAAGACCATTTTCGTCATTTGCTTTTCGCATCTTATAAATTTCCTTCATGTGTTTCTGTGCCAGCGTATTGAAAATAACATTAATCTTATTCTCATTCATCTGGCTTTCCATACCCAGCAAGGTAGAGTCATTGAACACCTTACCTGTCACGATATAGAACTGACAACCGGAAGATTCTTTCTTCGGGTTCACATTATCTCCCTGACGGGCAGCGGACAGGGCACCTTTCTTATGGAAATATTTAGGATATACAAATTCAGCGGGAACAGTATAACCTACATCTCCCGTACCCAGCATTTTTCCTTTCGGTGCATTCTTTGAGTCCGGGTCACCAGCCTGAATCATAAAATCTTTGATAACACGATGAAACAGTGTGCCTTCATAAACACCGTCCTTCACCAGTTTGATAAAATTATCACGATGTTTCGGTGTCTCATTATATAGTTTCACCTCGATATCTCCTACAGTTGTCTCAATCTTTACCAACGTTTCTTTATCCATGTCTCCTCCTTTTTTTGTTCCGGTTTTGCAGGCAGTAAGTCCGCAAAACGATATGGTTAATAGTAAGTATGCAATCTTTTTCATAACACTTTTATTTAATTTAAGTTTGCAAATATACTACTTTCGCCCAAATCCTCTTACCTTTGCAGCATTAAAAAGAGGCAAAAGAGAGTATGATGAAATCCATATTAATTATTGAAGACGATATCACTTTCGGAATGATGCTGAAAACCTGGCTAGGAAAAAAAGGGTTTGAAGTATCGTCAGTGAGTAACATTGCCCGTGCCCAGAAGCACATTGAAGGACAAGGAGCAGACTTGATCCTGTCCGATTTGCGTTTACCCGATCACGATGGTATCGATCTTCTGAAGTGGATGAACGAAAAGGGAATCGATATACCTTTGATTATTATGACCGGCTATGCCGATATCCAATCGGCAGTGCAGGCTATGAAACTGGGAGCACGTGACTACGTTGCCAAACCGGTGAACCCGGAAGAATTGCTGAAAAAAATGTCGGAAGCTTTGCAAGCGAAAGAAACCTCAGCCGTTCATAACACTGCCAAAGCCCCTGCAAAAAAAAGTTCTTCTGCCGCATCCTCCAATAATGCCGAGACTCATCATGCTTATCTGGAAGGAGAAAGTGATGCCGCCAAGCAACTCTATAATTATGTAGGTCTGGTCGCTCCAACTAATATGTCCGTACTGATCAACGGCTCCAGCGGAACGGGAAAAGAGTATGTGGCACACCGTATCCATCAACTGAGTAAACGAAACGATAAACCGTTTATCGCGGTAGATTGCGGTTCGATTCCCAAAGAATTAGCCGCATCCGAATTCTTCGGCCACGTGAAAGGTTCTTTTACGGGGGCGATCGAGAACAAGACTGGGGCGTTTGTGGCGGCCCAAGGCGGTACGATATTTTTGGATGAGATCGGGAACCTGACGTATGAGGTGCAGGTCCAGCTTTTGCGTGCCCTGCAGGAGCGCAAGGTAAAGCCGATCGGGAGCAATCAGGAGATCGCTATCAACGTGCGCTTGATATCTGCGACGAACGAGAACTTGCGGCAGGCGATCGAGAAAGGAGATTTCCGTGAGGACCTGTACCATCGTATCAATGAGTTCACGATCCGTATCCCGGACTTGAAAGAGCGAAAAGAGGATTTGCTCTTGTTCGCCAATCATTTTCTCGATCTGGCGAATAGCGAGCTCCAGAAAGATATCATCGGTTTCGACATCGATACCATGCAATTGTTCCAATCCTATTCTTGGCCGGGTAACCTGCGGCAGATGAAGAACGTTATCAAGTACGCTACCTTATTGGCGACCGGTCGATACATCACCCGCAAGGAACTCCCGGAGGAATTGACGGAGAACCTCCCGTCGCACGCCAACATCCAGCTAAAGAACGAGGAGCACGAACGAGACCTTATCCGTAAGGCCCTTCAGGAGTGCGGCAACAATAAGACCCGTGCGGCCCAGTTATTGGGCATCGACCGGAAGACGCTTTACAATAAGCTGAAGATTTATCAGTTGGATTGAAAATTCCGTGTTTTATGTGAGTGCTTAAGGCCTATTGGGAGCCTCTGGCTTGTATGATGGGTCTGTTGCGAAATAGAAGCTTATTCTGACTATTTGCTTCATATTATACGAATATGTTGA
>ENA-OPXI01000338-OPXI01000338.1-human-gut-metagenome-genome-assembly--contig:-NODE-338-length-34507-cov-12.513903_pt1 | contig 34507 bp, 41 predicted proteins | sample MGYA00241520_ERZ502032 | MGnify/ENA primary metagenome ERZ502032 (study PRJEB25962, sample SAMEA2042106) | human gut metagenome | biome: human gut; feature: human-associated habitat; material: faeces...
GCCCCGAAGGGGATACCACTGCCTGATTTATCAGGTGGTGAGTAAGTGCGCCCTTCGGGAGTAGAACTTGTGCGTTTACATTCCCCGTAGCCGGATCATCAGCTCCCGTTTCAGGGAATCTAAATCCATTTCTTTAATATGGGGAACAATACTTTCCAGAATGGCTCCTTTCTGGACTAATCGGTGTGTTCTGGCATCACGTTCTTTTTTGCGATTTCTTGCTTCGGCTTCTTCCTGGCGGTGTCTTGCCTGTAAAAGTGCTTTTTCTTCCGGTGTCATGATTTTTTTATCTGCCATATCTGGCACCTCCTTTTTATGCCCGTATCCGGGCATTTTTGGTTTTAAAATCTTTTGGTTTGGTACTATGGTTTTAGATAACTGACAGTGGCATGTTCTTGGTGAAAAATAAGGAAAGATAGTAGTACCACTGTCAGTGAAAAATAATCATTGCGTTATACTTCTTCGAGTCAATTCTGGTTCGGAGCATGATTGTTCAACAGGATTTTTTTCGCCTGTTTTAAATTAGCTGTTGCATTGTCCTGACGAATATTCCGGTTATTGATACGGACAGGAATACATCTCTCCAGAATACGGTCATAAATTCGTTTGTGTGCGATATCAGCGGCGTTATTCAGCTCTGATAAAGTGAGATTGGTCGTTATGATCAGGGGCTTTTTACTGCGGTAACGACTGTCGATCACATTGAATACCTGTTCCAGTGCAAAGTCAGAGTTCCGCTCAATTCCGAGATCATCAATAATCAGAAGACTGTAGCGGTTTAAGCTGTTGATGAACTGGTTTCTGTCTTCAAAATGCATTCCGGTAAGGGTATTTAGAATTCGGGAAAAGTTGGTCATCAGTACAGGAACGCCTTTTTCCAGAAGGGCATTGGCAATGCAGCCTGCAAAAAAAGATTTTCCAGTACCGACATCACCCCAGATGAGAAGTCCGGAGGCGTTTGCTTTCATCTCTTCCCAGTTGCTTACATAATTGTGTGCCAGTTTTATTTCCGGATTGATGCCGTTATCCCTGGCAAAAGTGTAGTCATAGAGTGCTTTGTCCTGTAAGCCGCTGGTTTTAAGATGCTCTATTTCCATTTGTTTTTCATGAAGTTTTCTCTGGGCTTCTTCCTGCTCAAAGATTTCCTGCTGGCATTTACAGCGGATGGAAGGAATAAGAACCTTTCCCTGTAATTCATGCCGGCATTGTCTTGGCGTATTGCATTTGGAACAGTAGATCAGGTGGTCTGTTTCGTTAAAATATTCATCAGACTGAAGCTCTCTGTTTGGGGTTATAGCTGTTGGTTTTTCTATAAATTTTGTCATAATGTTTCGTATTCCTCACTTTCGTAATTTCGTTGTCGGGAAGCAGGATGATCCTGTCTTGCCCAACTGATGATGGTAGCTGCGTGGTTCTGATATTGCTTTCCGGTAGAAGCCATATAACCGGATAAGCGTTCAATATAATCCTTCCAGTCAGGGATTGTCTGCCGGATATCTTCCAGCTCTTTCTCTGACAGAAAAACATTTTGAAATTTTCCATAGGGTGAGAGTGGCTCCTTACTCCCTCTTATTGCTAAATTGTTCTTTTTTATCTCTTTCTTATTACCAGACAGTTTTCTGTCTGTATCAGGGAAAGAATCCTGTCTGTCAATAGGACAGTTTTCTGTCTGTCTTAGGGAAAGAAATCTGTCTGTATAGTGGATGGTTTCTTTTGGGAGTTTTACATAAATCCGATTGGGCTGTCCGGGTCCCTGCCGTTTTCGGAAGATAAGCTCCTGTTTTTCCAGTACTGCCAGAGCAGTTTTAACCGTCATCTGGCTTTTGTGGAGAACTTCTGCCAGTGCTTCAATCGTAAAGTAAATGAACACATGACCGTCTGTATCTGACCACCCCTCATTTTTCTGGGAAAGCCTTGCCCGGTCGAGCAGGATAATATAAAGCATTTTGGCAGTTTCGTTTATTTCCATGTCCAGAAGGAAACGGGGAAACATCATATAAGATGGCAGGTTGGTGTCTGCTGTCAGAAAGTCAGTCATGTGTTCACCTCCAATCAAAAGGGTTTATTCCCCAAGAAAATCCCAGTCTACATCACTATCTGGCTGTGAATTTTCAGGTGCTGGAAAGGACGCCCTGATTTGGGGCTCCCTTTGCACCATGCCTGCAGTCAGTCCGGAAAGAAAAAGTGGCAATGACTGTTTCAGGCTGTATTCCACTGCATCTACAATCTGCTTTACAAAAAGTTCTTCTCGTTCTCTTGTTTCCAGATAAGGATCAGCCTGTGTGCGGTAGTAGCGGTCAAAATAATCTACCAGTGCAAGAGAGATTACCTGACTGTAAGATTTAAAATCCTGCCTGTCCATCGTCTGTAAATATTCCCAGGCTCTCCGTTGCTGTTCTTTGTCCAGATTAAAGCGCAGGTTTGTGTTGCGGATATTGTTCTGCATGGTTTATCCCCTCCTTTTCAGGCTCATATAAGCCAGAGATTCGTAACCTTTGGCGGTGGCGCAGATGTCATCAATGATGGTGACTCGTAATTTGTCATACGTTCCGAAGTTACGGATCAGACATCCACCGCCGCCAACTACATACAGGTGCATTAGGTCAGGATTGTATTCATATTTGCGGAGTGTGGAAAAAAGTTCTGCCACATACTGTCTGGCAATAGAACTGATACAATCCATATATGGTGCTGAAATGTCAGCTGTTCCAAACCGCAGAATCTGTTCTACTGTAGATTCTTCAATCTTCACTCCAAATTTGTCCAGAACAGCGTTCTTTGCAGCAATCATGCATTGGTTTACACCAAGTTTTTCTGTCCAGCATCGGCTTTCTTGTGCTTTCTTATTGTTGATATACAGAATGTTCATGGTTCCGTTTCCGATATCTGCAAGGAGATTAGTTCCCTTGAAATTTCCAAGGTGGTTTACAATAGCCGGATATCCCTGTGGGTAAAGGCTACATCCCACAAAGCGGAGATGATATTCTTTGCCGTTGAAACGGTAATGGACTTCTGGATTCTGGAGCAGATAGGAACGAAAAGCTTCTCTTTGATTTCTGATCCATGTCAGAGGAAGTCCGGCAGCCAGATGAACATCTGCTTCACGGATGGAAAAGACATTCAGTTCCCTTGCAATAGCCATTAGTGTCAGAAGATAATATTCTTCGTCCATAGCTTTATCCGGGATAAATTCTTTGTGTCCTTTGCCGATCCGGTAGTAAATGCCGTTATATTCCAGAATATTCCCGGTGAAGATTGGTTCTGTTTCATAGGCTTTGATTCCGGTTGGCGTGACGGTGTTTGCTGTTTTCATATTGCCATAGCCATGATCTACAGCGATGATTTTTGTGTTTCTGAGTTCTTGCATAAAAAATACCTCCGTTTTCGTATTGATTGATTCAGCAGGTCGTACCGGTGTGGTACTGCTCTGCTGTGAGATAAGCATACGAAGATCGGAGGTAAAAGACATTGAGGGGAAATTGAGAAAAAAGATATATTGTGCTTACGTTCTTCATGTACTCTTGTTGTGATTTCATTGTTTTTTATCGTATAATATGGATACTGGAGGTGGTTTGGATGAAATACAAGATTTTAGTTGTCGATGATGATAAAGAATTGGTGAAAATGCTTTGTAGTTATTTTAATATGAAACAATATGAAACCATTACGGCTACAGATGGAATGGAAGCATTAAATAAAATAAAAATGAAACCGGATATTATTTTATTGGACATCAACATGCCACGTATGGATGGGATTGAAGTATGTCGTCTGATACGCAGTAAAGTATTATGTCCGATTTTATTTCTGACAGCAAGAGTTGATGAAGATGATAAAATTAATGGGTTGCTTTCGGGTGGGGATGATTATATTACGAAACCATTTAGTCTTCGGGAGTTGGAAGCGAGGATTGTCACAAACATAAAGAGAGAAGAAAGGCATCAACAAAAAACGGAATACCGTTTCATGGATGAAATGCTGATGGATTATTCTGAAAAAATAGTAGCTATAGCTGGACACAGGATAGAGTTCACAAAAATTGAATATCAGATTATTGAATTTTTATCCATGCATCCAGGGCAGGTGTTTGATAAAGAACGTATATATGCACAAGTCTGTGGATATGATGCGGAAGGAGACAGTAGAACGATAACGGAATTAGTACGGCGTATAAGGAAAAAAATAGCGGATTATTCAGAAAAAGAATACATAGAAACTGTATGGGGGATTGGATACCGATGGAAAAAATAAGAAACTTGTCACTGAAAAAAACAATTCTGCTTTATTTTGTGATCAGCTTAACGGCAGCATTTCTGTTATCTGGATTTACAGTTCATTTTGCAAGAAATATGCAGAATAAAATATGGGAAAAATATATTGATTATGCAGATTATACGGACGTGTTTCAGCAATATGGAAAGAAATACGAGATTGAGATATCAAGACCTAATCAATCGCAGATGAATCGTTTGGACTATCATCTTTCGGAAATGTGTGACTTTATGGAAACATATTCGGTATTGATTTTTTCGATTGTTGGGAGTGTTGCTGCGGTATTCTTTTTTTATAAAAATAAGTTAAAGACACCTCTACAGGAACTAAAAGATGCCTCACAGATGATTGCAGATAATGAACTGGATTTTCATGTGTCCTATGAAAATAAAGATGAGATGGGAACTTTGTGTAAAGAATTTGAAATGATGCGAAGTGCTTTAGCAGATAACAACAGAAAGATGTGGCGAATGATTGATGACGAGAAGGCTTTGCGGAATGCAATTGCACATGATATACGTTCTCCACTTTCCATATTGCGTGGGTATCAGGAAATGCTCTTAGAGTTTGTTTCTGCTGAGAGTATAAAAACAGAGGATGTTATTGATATCTTACAAACAGGCATGTATCAGATTGACCGTATAGAGCATTTCACGGAAAACATGAGAAAAATGTCCCATTTAGAACAGAGGGAACTGCAATGCTCAGAGATAGAATTATCGGAACTGGCAAAAAAGATTGAGGCAGAAGCTGCCATGCTGTCCAAGAAGGAAAGTAAATTATGTAAGGTAGAAAGAGCGCAGGAACAAAACATTGTGAAAGTGGATGAGGAACTTGTCATGGAAGTGACAGACAACTTACTGGAAAATGCGGTTCGATATGCACAAAAAAGTATTACTTTGCAGATAAAGAAAAAGGATGGTTTTCTTATAATTTCTGTTGAAGATGATGGAATAGGATTTGTGGATACTGAGGAAAAAGTAACAGAACCATTTTATCATAAGAATCCACAAGATGATTTAAAGCATTTTGGCCTTGGTATGTATATTTCTCGTATTTTCTGTGAAAAGCATGGAGGAAATTTGAAAATATATAATGCCAGACAAGGCGGTGCTCATGTAGAAGCTCTTTTCAAAGCTGAATAAAAATACTTTATAAGGCTGAAATCACAAATAAAGTGGTTTTAGTCTTTTTTATTGTGAATTTATTGAGAATTGATTTGTATGATGTTGTTAAAGAAATAAAGAAAGGAAGAGATACAATGAAAACAATCATAAAAAGAAGTATACTTGATTATTTAAAGAACCCTGTTTTGTGGATTGGCTTGATTATTATAGTTGCCAGTATGTATCAATGTCTGTCATCGTATTTGCAAATTCATTATATCAAACAGAATGAACAGATCACACAAAATGACGTAGCATTGGAAGATGCTGATGTCATGGATGGGTACATTCCCACATCTGATGATAAAGAAAGAAGAAGGGAGTGGGAAGATACGATCAAAGAGACGTTAATGGACACCTCCAAAAATGGTTTTGGATTTAGCAGGCAGGAAGCAGATCATGTAATGAAAGAAATTCAGAATATGGATGTAAAGACTGCTTCTGAGTTTTTGGAATCCCAATATGGCTATTATAATGCAATATATGCTTATGAGGACCTTGAAATTCATAAGGGGACAGCAGAAGAAATCAATCATTATATCGAGCGGAAATTATCCGAACATTCTTTTTCCTGGTACTTTGCCAAAAAATTTACGGATTTTGCAGGATTGCATATGGCCTTTTTTGCAACAGTCTTGCTATCATTTTTATTTATTCAGGATACACGAAAAAGTACCTATGAATTATTACATACAAAGCCTGTTACGGCAGTCCAATATATATGTGGGAAAGTAATAAGCGGATTCATTAGTATGCTGGGAGTATTAGTGATTTTGAATGTTATATTCTTTATGCTGTGTTTGAAAACGTCTTTAGAATCGGGCTTTCCAGTAACACCAATTGATTTTTGCGTGAATTCTCTGATCTATATTATTCCGAATATTTTGATGATATGTTGTGTCTATACAATTACAGCAGTAATATTTAAAAATCCGCTTCCGGCAGCACCAATCTTGTTTTTGCACATTATATATTCAAATATGCTGACCATGAAGAATGATATTTATTATATGAGACCGTTCTCTATTATGGTGCGATTCCCTGGCAGATTTTTTGAAACACATGCAGCCAAAATGTCAAACATAAATCAGATTATTCTTGTAATTTCATCAGTTATATTAGTATGTATTTCTGTTACAATCTGGAAAAGGAGGAGGGTTCATTGAAAACGGAACTAAAAAACTGCCTGTCGTTATATAAGATTTTTTATTCATGTGCATTTATACTGATATTGTGTGTTATTCATCCGATTATATACTATGAAGAAATCGGTTCAGCAATTCAGTCTCCAATAGCATTTTTAACAATTATTTTTTGTAGTGACACATATTTGATGGAAGTAAAAAGTAAGCGTGCCGATGTATTTCATTTGTATGATCAAAAAAAGCAGTTAAAAGTAATATCGCAGAGAGTGGGCGTTCAAATATTATATTTATTAATACTTTCTTGTGTTGGATATGTTTTGTTTTACTGGCAAAAACCGGGCAGTGTAAACGAAGGCATTTCGGGTATTCAGATATTTCTTTTATATTTCATTGCAATGTTTGGAACTATCTGGCTTTGGAGTATATGCTCTGTGATTTTGTGTACATTGCTTCGAAATATGTGGGCAGGTATTGGATGTTTATTTGGAATTGTCATTGGACTTATATCAAAAGCGGGAAGTTCATTTTTCGGAAATCTGGGATTGTTTTCTTTCAGCTTTTGTGAACCTACTCAATTAATGTCCGAGAGTTGGATTTATGGAACGCTTGTGTCTTTTATAGCGGGGCTGTTTTTATTTGCAGTATTACCAATGACTTTAAAGAAAAGAGGATAGATTATGAGTATTAGAATAAATGATTTAACAGTTAGATTTAAAAATGGTGTAGTTGCAGTAAATAAGGCATCTCTTGAAATACCTAAGGGAATTTACGGACTTTTGGGTGAGAATGGTGCCGGAAAAACCACTTTGATGAGGGTTCTTACAACTGTTTTAAAACAAACGGAAGGAATGGTTTCCCTTGATGGAATTCTGTATAACGAGGGAAATTATGAGAAAATACAGAAAAAGATTGGTTATCTTCCACAGGAAATCGACTTATATCCGAATCTTACGGTGAAAGAATGTCTTGTATATATGGGGGGACTGTCAGGAGTAGCCAGAAATGACCTCGAACAAAGAATTACCTATTATCTGGAAAAGACTTCTCTTACAGAGCATCAGAATAAAAAAATGCGGCAATTATCTGGTGGTATGAAGAGACGTGTCGGACTCATACAGGCACTTCTTAATAATCCGGATTTTTTGATTATTGATGAACCTACCACCGGGTTAGATCCGGAAGAAAGAATCAGGATCCGCAATCTTTTGGTTGATTTTTCAAAGGATAGAACTGTGCTGTTTTCCACTCATGTAGTAGAAGATTTAGCAGCAACCTGTACACAGCTTGCCATTATGAAAAAGGGAAGTTTTTTATATTCTGGAAGCGTGAGTGGGTTGCTGGAAAATGCAAAGGGCTGTGTTTGGAATTGTACGGTACAAAATGCAGAAGAAGCCCGTTTGTTAGAAGCCAATTATTCTATATCATCTAAGCAGTATGTAGAAAATGGAATTCATATGAAAGTATTAAGCAAAGGAAAGCCAAATGAGAATTGTGTCCTGGATAATGATATCACTTTGGAAGATGCATATATTTATTTGACGAATAGTTGAATATAACGGCGGGCAAGTTGCCCGCCGTAAATTATGCTTATTTTGTTAAAAGACCGGATAGATTTTTTCCAATGCAAAATCCAATCTGTGGATATAACTCCTGATCAAGAAAATGCGGATATTTTTAAATTGATTGTGTCAATTTAAAATCAATTTCTATTCAATGTGGTTTTCCGGTAGGTTCTGTAAAATAAGCTCAGATTAAAACAATGACGGGAGGAGCTTATGCAACAGAATATTGAATTTGAGCGGTGCATTGATTTTCTGGTACGGATGATTGATAAGTACGGCGAAGAAGTCCTCCGGGAGTTGGAGGAAGAAAAATAGAATAAAGAAGAAAAAACAGCATAGAATACTTCTTTTCATAGCATTTGTAAGACCGTCGAAGTCTCCTTTTCACAGGTTCGGCTTGCTATTCTCCATCGGAAACAGAGTCTTTCTTTTTTTAGACTTACCAGAAATCATTTCATGCCCAGAATAGATAGCTATGATCATGCAGAACAGAGAGCTACAAGCAAAATACTTATGAGCGGATTTCATATTTTTATAGCCAGTATAAAAGATTCCAAACATTGCTGCCGATGCACCAAGTGACCAATATTTATGTGCTTTCATCTTAGATTTCTCCTGCGTTTTTTTATTATGATTCAGTTTTTTTCTTTTATTTATAAAGAAATGAGGAACACATCTGTATATAGCGAGATGGTTTCTCTTTTTGTTATGCGGTTTTTTGTACAGCCAGCGCTTCGATTTCTTCTAAGGTCAGGTCTGTAAAAGCGGCAATATCTTCGTAAGTGAGTTTACCGGAGGCCAGCATACGTTTAGCAATTTCAATGCGTTCAGCTTTTCGCATATTTTCCATCTCTCTGCACATAGTCAAAACTCCTTCCTCATCTTCTTTAAAATAACGTACTCTGTCAGCAAGGATTTTATAATACATGTCTTTCGGATTGGTACAGGAAAAATCGTGCATTAGTTTTCCGAGTTCTGTTTCATCTTTGATTTGGGAATTTATATAAATAATATGAGCTTCATCACCGAATGGTTCACCGGTTTCCTGGATGATGCGGTCAACATGATAAATTGGAAGCCCGGCTTTTAATACATCATTTTCGGTAATAAAAATCACATAGGTTTCAGTGAGAGCATCATATTTATCGCCAGCTTCAGTTATATTGGCATCTATAAGACTGCTATTGTATCTTGCACGTTTTGCATCAGCACCACGATCACTTCTTTGAATTTCTATATTATAAATGCGGTTATTGGAATCAACAGCTAATATATCCAAGCGAATAGAACGTCCCTGTAAATTTTTTATATCGTATTGTCCCTGCACAGATTGTACTTTAAGGTCATGTCTTTGCAAAATAATTTGAAGTAGAAATTCCGCACATGCCTTATCTTCAAAAACTTTACTCATAAAATCATCATCTAAAAGACGGAACCCCTGAGGCGTTGTAGATCTTCTTTATGTTTTTGCTCAAAATCTAATGTTTCTTCTGTATTATCCATTGTAAAAACACCACCTGCTTTCCTTTAGAATGGGACATAGTAAACATGGATTCCTGTATCATTATTTTAACATGGCAAATAGTAATCCTCAATACCTGAATTTTGAAATGACAAATGCCGATAAAAAATAACAGTCTATAAATCTTTTACTTTTTCAATCTGTTCATTCACATCTTTAAGTTGCTGTTCAGTATCTTTTAAAGATTTTCTGGGAGCACTGGTCTGGTCTGATGCCTGATTGAGTTCTACATGGAAATCATCAAGAGAATCATAGCCATGTTCCTGTATGTAGGCAACAGTCTGAGCCATCTGCTTCAAATTGGTGAGCTTTACTTTTTGAGCATAGGCTCCACTTTGCTGTGCTTTAATACAGGTTTGCAGATCTATGACAAGCCGGAGATCTGATTTTATGAAAATGAATGGTGTAGAGATAGCAGAAGTATCAGAGAAAGGAACAGTTGGTAAATCTGTGGAAGTATTCGGAGACTGCTGTTCCAGAATTTCTTCTTTCTGTTCTTTATGGGATTTTGTGTTTTCCTCAAATACTTTCAAGAGAAAGTCTTCTGTGTATCTAGTTCCAAGATTCTTTCCAGTGATATATTTGTTCCTGCCATGGTGAAGATAGCTGTATCGGTTTCGACTGATCTTGAAGATGATGTGATATTTTTCATCAAGGATTTTTGAAAATTCTTCTGGTGATCGGGCGGTACTTGCGGCATCATCAATAGCGTCACGAAGAAATTGTTTCTCTGTCTGGTAACGAGTTTCCTTTGGAGTGATTCCATCTTCTTTCATTTTCTGATTTAACTTATCGAGTTTTTCCTGTCCCCGGCGTTGTGCCCAATATTCTTTTTCTGTGATTTTTCTTTCAGCAGGAGTGAGCAGATCAACCTGATGTAGTCCTTTTTTTTACACATATCCATAACTTCCTGTTTTAAATGGGTAAGGTATGCTGTGCTTAGGTGGTGTTTGTATCCGGCTTTTGCTTCACAGTCAAATTCCATATAGGGTTCCTGGGGTATGTCATATTTACGGAGACTGTTGATTACGATGTGTACATGGATGTTTCCACTTTCGTTATGACCATCGGTATGAGTACAGACTAAAGCCTGATGACCGGGAAAGTTTTTCTTTGCAAAAGTCAATCCGAGTTGCTGGGCACGTTCACCGGTCAATCCACATTCATCTCTGTCTTTTGGGTCGAAGCTAATGATATAGTGATGGGATTTTATCTCATTGAAGTTTTTGTTCTTGTGGTAGTAGCTGTTCAGTTCCTGACATTCCGATGCAAAAGAGAATGGATCACAGTTCAGACCGTCCAGATAATATTCTTCTCTCAGTATCATATGCCCTTCTTCATCAAGAATCGGTTTTTGCGTATACTCGTTGTGCTGGAAGATAAGATACCGTTCCGATTCTCCATAGTCAGAGTTTTTGTTTGCGATATGTTTAATTACTGCCACGAAAATCACCTGCCATTTTCATCACTTCATATTTCATTTCATAAATATCCCGGAGAGACTTTCGGATTTCATTTCTCATTTCAGAAGAGAGGATTCCACCCTGATTAAAATATCGGGCAATCTGATTTAGGTTGCTGCCAATTTTACCAAACTCGCTAATAAGTTTTTTTATTTCGGGAACATCTGCGGTAATTTCGTATTTGATGATGACTTTCTGGTTGACCAAGGCATTTCGGATAAAATCAGAAACCGTCATGCTGTTAGCCTTGGCTCTTTCTGCAAGAAGATCATATTCAGTTTCATTCATGCGTAAATGCACATCTTTAGTTTTTGCAAGAGTTTCCTCTTTCTTAGGTCTTGTCATTGATAACTTCCTTTCTTACGTGGTAGTGGCTTCATAAGAAAATCCAAATTTCGCAGCCTGCTGGGAAAGTAAGGAATGAAAAATTATCGCACTGTGACCATGTAAATGGAAACCAATACACATATCTGTGATTGTGGTCGAGGGTATGGGGAAACGAAATCCCCATCAAGTTGCAAGTGGTCAATAGCCCGGAAAGGGTTATTGTGCTACGTTGCGAAACTTGCTCTATAGTGTTGAAAAATTGCTGCTTATAAATATATATAAACCAGAAAAAATAGGTGAGCAAGATTAAAATAAAGTTAATTCTTGTTCACCTATTGGATAATAGAATTTAATTCCTTGTTATTCGCTTTAAAACGGATGAAAGTAATAATAAATCTTCTTCAGAAAATTTACTAATATCTGAAATAATAGAATGTAACAAAGTAGGGTTCTGAAAAGATGGATCAAAAAATTCAGTAGGAGTAATATCGAAGTACTTACAAATATCTAAAAAAGTATTCATAGAGGGTAATATTCTGCCAGAACTAATTGATTGTATATATCCTTGCGAACGACCGATTGCTAAGCTCAAAGTGTATTCGGAGATTCCTTTTTGACAACGTAATTCAGTAATTCTATTTTTGATAAATGCTGAAAAATCAGTTTCCTCATTCATTCATGACACCTCCTATACATATTGTAAGTGTTTTAAAATAATTTTATTCGATTTTAAATATCTATTTGACAATTATTTTGATGAAAAATATACTATAAATATCTAAAAACGGTTTTGAGTGAAGATTTAAAAGGAGATGACTTGCATGAGTAATACCGAGAGAGTATTATACTTCCCGGAGGGAAAAATCATGAAGACTATAATTTGCGATGATGAAAAAAGCACATGTTCCGAGCTAGAAGAGATTATACTGAAATATGCGAAAGAGAAGAGCGTTTCACTTGTGACAGAAGTTTTTTATTCTGGAGATACTTTGTTGGATTATTTGAAAAGAGAGAAAATAAACATTCTTTTTCTGGATATAGAATTGCCAGGGAAAGATGGAGTTATGGTAGGCAAATATATAAGAGAGGTTCTTGAAGAAGAGAATATATTTTTGATATATATATCTTCAAAGGAAAATTATGCATTACAGCTTTTTCAAAATCGCCCGTTTGATTTTTTGGTAAAGCCCATAGAAGCGGCGAAGATATATCATGTTTTGGATAATATTTATCGTATATCGGGAAAAAATAGTGTGGGATTTGAGTTCCAAACTCAAAATAGTACATATCGCATTTCGTATAAAGATATTTTGTATTTTCAAAGTACTGGAAGAAAAATTAATATTGTAATGAAAAAAGAGATCAGAACATTTTATGGAAAATTGAATGAGATTGAAAAACGAATTCCAGAAAATGTTTTTTTAAGAATACATAAATCGTATTTAGTAAATAAAAATTATGTAAAGGAATTTACATACGAGTGGGTAAAAATGCTGAATGGAGATGTACTAAATATAAGTAAAATTAATCGTGCAGATGTACGAAGAAAGATTTTGGAGAGTGCTGCAGATGAGTTTAAAAATATTTAATGATATTATAGCGTTACTGGCAAATGCATTACGTTTTTACGCATTGAAGTATTTTGTTGGTATTTTTGTGCAAAAAGAAGAGAGTAGATGGAAGCATGTCTCTATTTTATATATTATAGGCTGGGCATGGACAAGTGCGATAAGCTTGCTATTTTCCTCTCCGGCTATGAATATTTTGTCAAACATTACAAGTCTTTTTTTGATTTTTTTTCCATACCGCATAAAGAAAACAAAGAAATGTTTGGCTGTATTTATTATATATGTGATTAATGCATTGGTTGACAGCATTGTCATTTTATCTTTAACAAAATATACGATGGGACAGCCGGTGAATCAGGTATATGAATGTATCACCAGCTTTGCTTTATTATTTATTGCAATTATTATCCAGAGGACAACAGAACCCGAAAAAGAAATTACATTACCGGCATTAAATATGGCTGCACTTTTAATGGTTCCTGTTGTCAGTATTGTATATATATATTATCTGATTATTGTTGCGCATGAAATAAAAGAAATTGTTATTTTTGCAGCACTGGCACTTCTTTTTATTAATATTCTCATTTTTTATCTGTATCATTCACTCCTTAAATTTTATTCTGCCCGTATGAATGAGCAGGTGTTTAAACAGATGTTAGAAGTTTATTCTTATCAATTAGATATAGCCAGAGAATCGGAAGAACGGGTGAAAGCATTGAGGCATGATATAAAACATCATATCATTGAGTTGTCTGCAATGGCTAAAAAAAATAATAATGACGACATGATAAAATATTTAAGCGGCATGAAGGATTTTATGCTAAATCCAAAAGAATATTCAACTACAGGTAATCAGGAAATAGACGGAGTATTAAATTATATGCTGCAGAAAGCAAACAAGACGCTGAATCAAGTAGATGTTCAAATAAATATTCCGGAAGATCTATATTTTAATAATTTTAATATTTGCGTGATTTTGGGGAATCTGGTAGATAATGCAGTAAGAGAGGCCAGTAAATCGAAGGAAAAGTTACTAACTATAAAAATGCAAATAAAACAAGAGGTGTTATTAATCTTTATAGAAAACAGCTATTCAGGAAAAATCCTTGAAAAGAGAAATGGACTGCAGACAACTCAGCCAGAACTTGCAATACATGGCATTGGATTAGAAAATGTAAAAAAGGTGGTCATTGCCAATGGAGGAGAAATAAAAATAGATTATACATCTAATAGATTCTGTGTTCAGGTCCTTTTATATATGTCGCGGATTAAAAACTAAGAGACTCGTTAGGGGTCTCTTTTTTACTTGAAAGAAAAGTCTAATTTTGACAAAATCGTGGGCGAATTTTGACAATCGAATAAATAATCAATAATTATATGCTACAATTCAATCACTTCAAAGGGAGGTGCAAGCCAATGGATAAGAGAACTTCTACAAATGGGAACAAGGTATTGGGGTACATAGCAAAGAGGATAGCTGTAAGAGATGCCAATACAACCTGTCCTTTCTTAGGATACCAGCCTAAACTCCCAACAGCTGTAAAAGAATTAAAGAATTTAAAATGAAAGGAGCTTCAAATTATGATGAACAAAAAGATTAAAAGAGCAATGTGTGGATTAGCTGCCTCTTTATGTCTGGTAGGCAGTACAGTTCCGGTATTTGCAGAAACAGTTGATTTTAATGTAACTGTACCAGGAGATATTCTTTCTAGGAGAGCTGTTAAAGCTGATTCTGAGCAGCGGTTTTATGTAACAGGAACTTCGTTTAATAAGACGGGAACATTGAACTGCAGGTCTATTAATCGAAACAATAGTGCAATCCAGTCAAACACAGCATCAATTTCCCCGAGTAAATTGTCGGGCAGTGCATCATATCGTAGCTATGCACCATCAGGGCAGTATTATTATATGACAACATCCGCCAGTGTATCAAATCTTCATGTGACTGGACGGTATACACCGTAATACTTTGTGAATAAAATTTGAAATAAGAAATTCAGCCAGGGGGATACACATACTGTATCCCTTAGCTGAGTTTTAGGAGAAAAGATATGATGAAAAAAATAAGAGGGTTTGGCCTGATATTATGTGCATGTTCGGTTTTGGCTGGATGTAACAAGAGTGCTGTAGATGTCAAAGAAAAAGCAGGGGAAGAAATAGTTTCAATGGAAGAAGCAGAATATAGTTTTCCGGAGAAGTATGAAAAAACCTCTGATTCAGGGAAGGTAAAATTTAATTGTGAGTTGGAAGTGCCGGAAAATATAAAAGGACAAGCTATAAGCACATTTGATGTAAAGGGACTATATAGATGTGACAGAGAAAAAGCATGGACTATATTCGGTGAAGGAAAAGAAATAATTGAAAAACCAGAAACTTCGGTAGATGAAGGGAGGGCACCAGAAGACTATTATCTATTTGCAAATGATGAAAGTCTTGATATAAATGAAGGCATTGCTTATGGAAGCAGTAATAGTAAATATTATTTAAATATCGGTGTAACTAATCCAGACAATCAAGCTGTATTTGAAGAAACGGAAGTTTCTTTTAAAAGTGGCGAAGAATGTATTACAGAATTAAAAAAAATAATAGATGAATTGGGATACAATCAAGAAGACTTTATATTTGCCTGTTACCCCTTGAGTTTCCAGACAATGAAAAATATGGAAGAACAATATTTACAGGAAGATTATTTAACAGAAGAAAAAAGAAAGGAAAGTTGGAGCCAGGAAGATGATGCGTATTTTATTTATGCGTATCAAAAATATGAAGATATTCCAGTTTTTCATGAAATGATGAGTATTGCCAGAAGCATGGCATACGATACTCCGGATAATGCTCCTGTTCAGGCAATATATTCTACCCGGGGAATAGAATATCTGAACATTAGCGGCGTTTATGAATTTGAAAAGGGAGAACAACAAATTTCGCTGAAGCCTTTCGAGGATATTGCTGCTATGGTTGAGGAAAAATTTGAGAACATTTTGAATGATGCTGATTATGAAGTAACAAGAGCAAAATTCTATGAGAGGGTATATCTGGATGAGAAACAAAAATATAAGGCAGATCCTATCTGGTATTTTGAAGTAGTCGAAAATAATATAAGTAAATCTGTAACCTTAATTAATGCGGAAACAGGAAAGGAAATATTCTTGCAATAAAAGATTAGCGAAAGGGATGTTTTATGAATAAATCCACAATTCCTTATTCGATTGTAGAAGAACGAAGAAGGCTTAATAAATGTATAGAAAATGCTCCGAATGAATGTGAGAGAGAAATATATAGAAAAATCAGAGATATGAAGATACCTTATGACAAATTGGATACAATTCTAGAAACAAGCAAAGAGCTGATTAAAGAAAAGGAGAAACAAAGAAAAATAAAAAAAAGGATGTTATTCCTGATAGATGTAAGTGGTTTTGCTGCAGGTATTTGTATATTTATTTTTTTCTGTAGCAAAAGAGCCGTTTACAAAAGGAGAGAAGCGGATGAATAGAGCACATTATTTAAAAACGGATATCCGTCGTCTGATAAAAAATTATCCAATATATTTAGGCATTGTGGGTGTTGCAATATCCATGTGGTTTTCACTTGAAGATTCTGCATTTACTGAGGGAATGGTAAATGGAAATGCGTTGGATACATACGATTTCGCTGTTGGTATGTCCGGAATCATGATTGCCTATGTTTTTTGTGCATTTTCTTATGCAACTGTGTTTTGTGAGGATTTGGAGTATAAATATGCCAGATATAGCATCAACAGAGGAAATACATGGAAATATGTGGTATCCAAGGCAGTGGTTGTTTATGGATCGTCTGTGATCACTATGGTTTTGGGAAGCCTTCTGTTTGTTGCGTCTATAAGGTTAAAGATACCTTGGACTTCAGAGGGATTACAGGATATTTTTATGGAAGGAATGTACGGTTCACTGATTGCCGGAGAACACTACTGGTCTTATGTTTTTTTATGTGCATTGCAAATGGGAATGCTGGCAGGGACCTTGTCATTGGCGGCTTCATTTCTGTCTATGTTTGTTTCTAATAAAATGCTGATATTGATCACACCTATTTTAATACAGCAGATATTATTGGAATATCGTGGAAAGGGCTGGTTCAGCGTAATGCTGATATATCCGACCTTGAATCGGTTTTCGACGGATGTACAGTACTTTCTTACAGTCTTTGGCTGTAGCTTGTGTTTTTCGGCACTGCTTACCTGGGGGATTTACAAAAAAATAAAAAGCAGATTATAGAGGTGGGAGTATGAAGTTATTACAGTATACCTGGAAAAATTCCATGATGAAAATCGCCAATAGCAAAATGACAGTTTTTGTAATATTGATGATTGTAGTCAGTCGGTCATATGTAGGGGCTATCCGACAGTTTTCAGTTGCAGTGGACTACCCGTCCTCTTGGTGCGTATTTCCATTTGCGATGTGTAGTTTTTCTTATCTGATTATGTTTTGGTTTGGAGTAATTTATGCGAACTCGGATGTGCCTTTTATGCAGCATGTGAATATGTATCATGCAATCCGTGTAGGAAGAAAGTGTTGGGCATTAGGGCAAATAGGAGGGATTTTTATCCGTTCCATTGTTCTTACTGTTGTGGCAGTCATCTGCACAATACTTCCTCTTTTACCAGACATTGAATGGAGCAATGAATGGGGAAAGCTGCTGAGAACGGCAGCAACGACAAGGGCTCTTACGCAGTTTGATAGTTCTGTGTTTATTTATTACGAGATTTTCTCTGAATTTTCGCCATTACAGCTTATAGGGCTGGAGATTCTTCTTTGTGCCTGTATCTGTACATTTATTGGGGTTCTGATGTTCCTGCTAAGTTTGTTTTTGAATAAGATTGCTGCAGTTGCAGGTGGTCTTGCCCTGACAATCGCTCTATTTCCCGTGCTGAATATACATCCCATGATACGTCATAAACTGGCCTTTTTTATCCCGACGATATGGGCTGAACTGGCAAGGATTGCAACCCCGGATTATGGTTACTATTGGCTGCCATCTATACCTTATATGTTTGGATTTTTAATAGCAGGGATTTTGTGTATGACGGTCATTATTTTAATAAAGGTAAAAAAAATAGAATTTAACTGGGAAAATGAGGATATATAGCGAGGAGTGAAATATATGGACAGGCAGGATTACGTAATTGAAGTATCTCATGTAAGTAAAAGCTTCAAAGATAACAAAGTTTTAAAGGATGTTTCACTTTTATGTGAAAGTGGCAAAATTTATGGTCTTGTAGGGCACAACGGTTCTGGAAAGACTGTTTTGTTTAAGTCTATTTGCGGTTTTCTTTCCTGTGATGAGGGAACGATAACTGTCAATGGTAAAGTGATGGGGAAAGATAAGGATATGCTGACCGATGCGGGGATCATTATTGAGGATCCGGGTTTTTTGCGGACCTGGAGTGGCTATCATAATCTGGAATTTCTTTATACTTTGCGAAACAAAAAGAATAAAGATTATCTCTGCTCTGTTCTGAGAAAGGTTGGTTTGGATCCTGCATTGAAGCGACCGGTTGGAAAGTATTCACTGGGTATGCGTCAGAGACTTGCTCTTGCACAGGCCATCATGGAAGATCCGGGAATTTTGATTCTGGATGAACCTATGAATGGTCTGGACAAAAACGGGGTAAGAGAGATCAGGGAGCTTCTGTTAAAAATGAAAGAAGAAAATAAACTGATTATTCTGGCTAGTCATAATCGGGAGGATATAGAGGTTCTTTGCGATGAGGTATATGAGATGGAGGGAGGTGTGATTAGTAAAGTAAAAGATGAAACAAATTAAAAGTTAAAGATGGCAGCAAAAATGCAGAGAAAAGGAGAAGATTATGATGAAGATGAACAGAAAAAAATGGTTATGTGGAGTAGCAGCATGTTTATGTTTGACAGGAAGCACTGTTCCAGTATTTGCAGATACAGTTACATTTAACATTACTATACCGGGTGATATTATTTCTAAAAGATCGGTGAAAGCTGATGATGAGCAGAAGTTTTATGTGACAGGTACTAAGTTCAGTGGTTCAGGAAAATTATATTGTAAATCCAGTAGACTGCATGCGACAACAACATCTAATACTGCAACGATTTCAAAAAATACTCCAAGTGCAAGTGCTTCCTATACGAGCTACGCGCTGCCCAGGTACGAATATTTTATGCATTGTACAGCAAGTGTAGGCAAGAAGGACGTTATACACCGTGATTTGTAATTAGGAGCAGAAAATGAGAAAAGACATAATGATTTCGGGTATATGTGCGTTATCGCTTATTATGCTGACTCAAAATGCGTATGCACAGACATATGAAAAGGAATCCGCATCAGGTAAAGTTCGGTTTCAGTGTGAATTAGAAGTTCCGGAGAATTGGAATGGAGAAGAGATCCCCCAATTTATTTTAGAAAGTGTGCATTTTGTGGATAGTGAAAAGACATATGCAAATTTTGTAGAAGGAAAAGAAATTCTCGAGCATTATAATACTCCTGCTAGTGATCTATATCCGGAAGAAAACTATTATGTTTTAGCGGATGGTACAAATGTAGGGATTGGAATGGAGTTTGGAGTATCAACGGAAAAATCGGCTTATTATGCTCAAATAGGGGTGACTAATACGGAGAATATGGAGAAGTTTACTTCTGCGACAGAATCTATTGTAAACGATCAGGATGCTGTACAAAAAGTAAAAGAAACTCTTGAAAATGCCGGATATGCAGTAGAAAATTTAGTTTTTCAGACTTCTTCTTTGAGCGCGGATATACTTCGGGAAATTGAAAACCAATATGTTGCTGAAGGATTGCTGGAAGAGAGTAAACGAAGGCCTGAGTGGACAAACGAGGATGATGTATGTATCGTATATGCAAGGCAGACGGTAAGTGGGATTCCTGTGTATCCTGAATTATCGGTTATGGCACAGGCGCTTGCATATGATACGCCAGAGTCCAGTCCAGTGGTTGCTGTTTGTTCTACACGGGGGATAGAAAGCCTGCGTGTGTATGGTCTTTATGATTTCCAGGAAGATGGGGAAAATGTACCGTTAAAAGGTTTTGACGAAATCGCAGCAACGGTAGAAACAAAGTATGAAAACTTATTAGATGAATCTACTTATACAGTGACTCGGGCAAAATTTTATGAGCGTGTATACATAAATGAAGATCAGCAATATACGGCAGAACCAATCTGGTATTTGGAGATAAATGATAATAATTCTCAAAAATACGTCATGCTGGTTAATGCTGAAACAGGTAAAGAGATATATTTAATGTAGGGTTAATATGATTAAAGAGAGAGATTCTGTAGGAGAAAATTGAATGATAGGTGAGTGGAGCAGGAAAATATCAAACCAAATATGTGAAAATCAGAACGAAAAGGAAATTATTCAATATGGTTTAAATCAGCTTTTTTGGATACTATTAAATTTTTTTGCAATTGCAATATCAGGTGTTTTGTGGCACGAATTTTGTTTTAGTATCTTGGTCTTTTTGGAAATATATTTTTTGCGCCCGTATGCGGGCGGTTATCATGCTGATACAGAAATAAAATGCTGTATGATTTCTGTAGGAATCGTGAATATTGCAATGCTAGTAAGAAAAATCAACGTGATTTCGTTAGATTGTATGTTTGTTATTTATTTATGCTTCATTTGTGTAATTGTTCTGTTTTCTCCTGTAGATAATCCGATACATCCATTGTCAAAAGTCGATAGTAGGTTCTATGCAAAAAGATCGAGGCAATTAATTTTTTGGTACAGCTTCTTGCTTGTAATAAGTATAGCTCTGCGAATTATGGTTTTAAGAGATTCAATTATATACACAGTTTTGATAGTAGGAATATCTGCATTGGCAGGAAAATGGAAGTACAGGAAGCGAGTATTCGTTTTGTGAAAAATATAAATTAAAAACGTCCAGTAGGTTTGACCTATGAGGACGTTTTTTATGTCATTTTTAAGAAATTTTCTTTCAGATCCGAACAAAACGCATTGTTCAAACGGGATAAGAGTGAAAGGGAAAAAGACCTTTGCTCATATCTCATGGTCGGGGAGAAGGTGAACTCTATGGAGCAATCTTCTTCCTATGATGAAAAAACGGTAATGCACCAGTTTGATCGAAAATGTAAATTGGCATTAAAGGGCGAAATAGTGGATTATGAAAGACATTTAGCCTATCTTAGAAAACATGAAACTTTGTTTTCAGAATTATCCGAACAAGAGATGGAGAGCCTTTCTATATTTGATGAATATGAATTGGAAAAAAGCTATTTTCGGGCAGGCGGTTATGATGTGGAGGTAAAAAATGCTCTATTGGCAGAAGCATTAACTGCACTGACAGAGAGAAAAAGGGACATTATTCTTTTGTCATACTTTGTGGAAATGAATGATGCGGATATAGCAAGAAAACTGAACCTTGTCAGAAGTACGGTACATGAGCATCGTACACGATCGCTTGAAATACTAAAGATTATGCTGGAGGAAAATGCAGATGAAAACGGAAGAAAAAAGTGTAAATAATAAAAAATTGATACCGTTTTGGGTAATCGAAAGAGCATTGGAGGGTGACATTCAGGCGATAAATAAAATTCTGAAGGAGAAAAACATTCCCGTTTTCTTTGAAAAAGAGAACATCAATACGATGGATTCCAAAGGCGAGGTGTTGCTTACCATCATGGCGAGCCTTGCACAGCAGGAAAGCCAGTCTTTGAGCTAGAACATCAAATTGGGATTGCAGTACCGATACCAAAACGGTGAGGTGCAGGTCAACCACAACCGTTTCCTCGGATACACAAAGGATGAGGACGGGCATCTGATCATCGAGCCGATCGAGGCGGAGGTGGTAAAGCGAATCTACCGGGAATACCTGGAGGGCGACAGCTTGCTCCAAATCGGGAGAGGGCTTGAGGCGGATGGAATCCTGACAGCGGCAGGCAAAGCGAAATGGCGTCCGGAAACGCTGCGGAAAATTCTGCAGAATGAGAAGTACATTGGTGACGCTCTTTTACAGAAAACCTACACGGTGGATTTCCTCAACAAAAAGCGTGTGCAGAATAATGGGATCGTACCGCAGTATTATGTGGAAAACAGCCATCCCCTTATTATTCCCCGTGACCTTTATATGCAGGTGCAGGAGGAAATGGTGCGGCGGGCAAACCTCCACAGCGGAAAGCAGCGGAAGAAACGGGTCTACAGCAGCAAGTATGCTTTATCCAGCATAGTTTACTGCCCGAAATGCGGTGACATTTACCGCAGGATTGCATGGAACAACCGGGGAAAACACTCCATCGTATTGCGGTGCTGCACCCGTGTGGAACATGGCCCTGAAAAATGCGATGCCCCGACCATTCAGGAGTCGGAGCTGCAGGCGGCAGTAATACAGGCCATCAACCAGACGCTTGGCAACAGGGACAGCGTAATAACCGCTCTGCAGGAGAACGTGGAAACGGTCATCCTGCAGGAAGATGAATCTTCGGCAGAAAATATTGAAGCAAGGCTGGAGGAATTGCAAAAGGAACTGCTGAAGTTGGCAAACTCCAAAAAGGATTATAACAGCGTGGCAGATGAGATTGACCGTTTGCGGGAATTGAAGCAGAACGCTTTGGTGGAGAGTGCCGAGCGGGAGGGGTTGAAAAAGCGGATCGCAGAGATGCGGGAATTTCTGGACAGCCAATCAACGGAGATCTTGGAGTATGATGAGCAGCTTGTGCGGCGACTGATTGAAAAGGTTACGGTCTACAATGAATGGTTTGAGGTGGAATTCAAATCGGGCATGACGGTGGATGTGGAGAGATACTAGGAAGTTAAATTTACTCTACCAGAGTACAATCTGGCAGAATTTTTGTGTTGGCATTATTGCGCTTAGGAAGATACTGATATATAATAAAAATGCTTGTAAAATTAGAAAAATAATCGGATAAGTTAATGGCTATCGAACAATAAAAGGTCCAGTAAAACCAAGACATAAGCGTACTTTTTAAAGTGCAACATAGGACTGATTATCGAAAAGCTATGAGAATGCCGCCTATGTAATTGCCATGTCGATTCTAATACTAAATCGGTATAAGATTTAGTATGTTATTTTGTAAATTCTGGCAGCATTGTTGACTACTTGGAAGTTACATAGAAAACGGGCGTTTGCTTAGTAGACATTAGGTTAAAAGTGAGGGAAAAGAAAATGTCATCAGCATTTGATAAGATAATGAGTTATGATACGGCTAATAGAATCGTTTACAATAGCCTTTGTAAAGAAATGAAAAAAGGAGAAGGTGTTTTGCCGTTTGTGGGAGCAGGCCTTTCGGCTTTTGCTTATGATACTTGGGAGCAGTTATTAATAAAGTTATCTTCTGATTTGTCCAATAAGGATAAAAAAAGTATTCAGAAAGCAGTAAAAGTAGGAGATTATTTTACTGCATCGGATTTATTGTGTGAGAAATATGGAGAGACTCTGTTCTATAATGAGTTAAGAGATGTATTTTCAGAAGATAAAATAGATGATGATGAACTTAAAAAGAGCGCTGCATATTTAATACCTAAACTATGTCAGGGGGATTGTATTACAACCAATTTTGATAGAGTATTAGAACATGCATGTAGACTAAATAATATTGTACCGGATAGGGCTATTCCCACAGATACTAATCAGCTTAATGAGTATTTGAGAAATGGTAACAAGAAAAGTGCATTGGTCTTTAAAATTCATGGAGATATTTTGTCGAATAAAGATGATATCATTGTAACTGGGAAATCATATAATGAACATTATGGAATAGATACTCCGTTAAGAAAACAATTAACTCGATGGATTGATAGTAGAAAGCTGCTATTCTTAGGTGCAAGCTTAAAACAGGATCGAACTGTAGATATCATTAAGGAACGTATGGAAGAAGGAATGTATAATTATACAATCTATGGATGCAAACAATATGATATTCCTTTATTAAAGCAACATTTTGAAGAAATGAATACTATGGCAATTTTTTATGATTCGTCAGATCATAAGAATTTAAAAACTATATTATTAAAATTGATAAAAGATACAGAAACATAAAATATTAAAAAGGAAAGCATATGATGACACAAGATTTTGATAAAATACTTGATTTTAGTAAGGGAAATGTATTAGTTTACAATTTTATTTGCAAGAATATTATAGAGAACTCTAATGGGGGTGGTATAATGCCTTTTATTGGAGATGGTTTGGCGAAATTTACATTTGGAGATAGTATAAGTTTTATTGAAGATGTCTTGAAGTGGGTGAATAATACGCTTTCGGATACTCAACGACAGAATGTACAAGAGAAAGAGGAAAAAAATGGTTTTATTGAAGCGTTGGATGAGTTAATTAATATTCTGGGAGGACAATATGGAGAAGATGTAATTAATAGACATTTGGAAGAATTCTATTCTGATGAAAAAATTGATCCATATGCATTGGAAAATCAAGCGGTAAGTTTAGTTCCGTTGTTGAATTATGGTGATAGTGTTACTACTAATTTTGATCATGTATTAGAATATGCGTATGAGTTGGCAGGAATTAATCCGTCAATTGCAACACCATATGATTGTAATGTCTTGAATAATAAGATTAGGAGTAATTCCGAAGCAGCTAATAAAGCATTATTATTTAAAGTTCATGGAGATATAATTTCGAATGCAACAGAACGGATAATTACAAAGAGCGCTTTTGATGAAAATTATAAAAATAATCCTATTTTTATGGAAAATCTTACGAAATGGATTCAAAAGTACAAATTGCTTTTTATAGGTGTCGACTTACTAAAGAATAATTATCTTAGAGAAGTATTAAAAGAAAACAAAAGCGAAGGAAGCCATCATTATGCAATTGTCGGATGCAAGGATGATGATGGACTTAAAGATAAAATGAAAGATGAGTTGGCCGAATTGAATATTATGCCAATTATTTATGATATTGATAAGCCTATTAGTGTAGAGATAATTTTACATAAAATTTTGGTTGATACAAAAAATGAGAGAATATTGAAAAATTCCAACCGTGGAGAATATCACTATAAGTATAGTGAGCATGATTTGATTGGTCGAGAAATAGAAATAAAAAAATTAGAGGAATTTTTAAATTCAAAGTCAAAATATACTTTTGACTTCAGTTGGTGGATGATTTGGGGGAAAGATGTAGCAGGAAAAAGTAAATTAGCATATGAATTTGCAAGAAAACATGCCAGTACATGGGATTGGTATATGATAGCACCTGGGCAAATTGATAGTTTTATTAATAAGCAGATTAGCATAAATAAAAACAATAGAAAACTATTTGTGATTTTTGATGATTATGATTGTTATAATGGAGGCATTTCAATAATTTTCAATTTTATTAAGAGAGTTAAAAGATATTGTAAAAAAATAAGGGTTTTACTTATTGTACGTGATTATAAAACATCTGAAATTTGTAAGATAGCAACTGATAAAGAGAGAAAAGATGAAGTGAGAGTAATGCTTCTGAGAAGTGCTTTTTCTGGCCCCAGAGAAATATGTCAGTTATCGATCAATGACATTAAAGAAATATGTTATCAATATATATGGTACAGAAAGCGAAATTTAGGATTAGCTGATTTACAGGAAGAAGAACTTCTAAGTATAGATGATGAATTAGGTAAATTTATCAAAAATCAAATGAACGAAGACAAAAGTTTATTGCTATTATGCAGTTTAGAAAAAGCAATTAATTTAATATTGAAGAATATCTTTGGAAGCGATGAAGATGCTAGTGATGGCGATATTATTAATAAGGTGATGCGATATATATTAACAGATGGAGAAGGAAATTTAAATAATCCAAATGTAAATATTTTAGAGATAGATAGGCGAAAAGACTATAGAAAGAAACAGGCAAAAAAGTTAATGGAAAAATACGACAAGCAAAAAGAGTATAATAAGGATTATTATAGTAGTGAATATGAAACGGATAGTTTTATTTTTGAAATTGAAAAGGAATAATAGGGATGATAGAAAATCATGAAACTGATAAATTTGATAATACTTCATTTAATAAATTAGGAAAGGGGGGAAAATTAGAAAACGATCGGGTATTTACTCAATCATTTACGAAATATAGAATATCTCCCACAAAGTTTAGCAAGAATAAAAAATTAAAATATGTAACCCAATATGGAGGTGTGCCTGTTGGCCAATACGGCGAAGATATTCTTGTAGATTCATCGGACTCGCATACATTGATAATTGGATCGACTGGCTCGAAAAAAAGCCGATTAGTAGTGATGCCTTCTATACATATTTTAGGAGATGCTGGAGAATCTATGATTGTTTCGGATCCTAAGGCAGAAATATATGAAAGAACAGCAGGCTTTTTAGCTGAACGAGGATATAGGATTCAGATCATAAATCTTAGGACACCCTCTTTAGGAAATTCGTGGAATCCATTGAATATTCCTTATTCCTTTTATAAAAATGGGGACATGGACAAGGCATGTGAGTTCGTAAATGATATAGCAGTAAATTTAATGTTATCAGAAAAATCTGTTAAAGATCCATATTGGGATTATAGTGCAGGAGATTTGTTTTTTGGATTAACATTACTATTGTTTAGATATTGTAAGGCATTAGGGTTTGATGATAAATATGTAAATATTGGCAATCTGTTAAGGTTAAGGCAATATTTGTTTCAAGCACAGAATTATAGTAATTCTCTATTTAAAAATTTTATTGAAGAAGACGAAATTATTGCATCTTCATTGATGGGTACAATAGAGGCTCCTGATAAAACTCAATCGTGTATTTTGAGTACTTTTGATGAAAAAATGAGATGTTTTATGATTCAACCTAATCTTTTAGAGATGTTGTCTAACAGTAGTGTTTTTATGGATTGTATTAGTGAAAGCAAAACTATAATATATTTAATTATGCCAGACGAAAAAACCAGTTATCATAAGCTTGTAACTCTATTTATAAAACAAAGCTATGAATATTTAATTTATAAAGCTCAATCTAATATAGGTGGGAAAATGAAAGTTAGAGTAAACTATATTTTAGATGAATTTTCATCTTTACCAACTATTAAAGATTTTCCAACGATGATTACTGCAGCAAGAAGTAGAAATATTCGATTCAACCTTATTATACAAAGTAAGCATCAGCTAATTGAAAGATATAAAGAAGAAACGGAAACAATACAATCAAATTGTAACAATTGGATATTTTTTACCAGCAGAGAAGTAAAATTGTTGGAGGAGTTATCTGTATTATGTGGCAAGCGTGCCAATGGAGAGAAATATGTCATCCCACCAGATGCCTTACAGCATTTGAGCAAAGAACGAGGAGAGGCGTTGATTCTTAGTGGACGTTTATATCCATATATTACAATGCTCGCAGATATTGATAAATATGATGGAGGAAAGTATCATTATTTAAAAATAGAAAAAGAATTGAGGAATGCGGATACGCTTATTAAATTTGGTGAAACAAATAAAGTACCAATGTTCAAAGAAGAAAGAATAGTGGAAGAGAATGAAGAATCAGATTATGATCTCCAGAAGGAATTAGAAGCAAAATTTGATGAGTTATTTGGCCCACTAGAAGATGATTCGGAGGAAGAGTGAAATGGAAAGAATAGTAACAATAGGCGAAGCAGAGCGAATGGTAAAAGAATATTCATATGAAGAAAATGATGAGGCGTTATATGAACTGGTGGAAGAAATTCTTTCTCAAGAGAAAGTTGTAGGTTCTATTGATGATTTTCATAATTTAGCAGTTGATTTTTCGAGGAGAGATGATTATGAAACTGCTTGTAATATTTTGGAAAAGGGATTAGAGCAGTTTCCGAGAGCTGTCGATTTGTTGGCAGATTATTTGCAGAATGGACTTAATTGTGATAGAGGCAAATTGTGTGAAGAATATTTTGACAGACTTATGAAAATACCAATGATGCGTTGGACATGGAGGGGCTTTAGTTTTGGTATAGATTATATGAAGAGTTTAGCGGATAATATTGAAACAGAAGAAGAATTAATGGAATGGAAGAAGAAGATGTTGAATCTGGCAGATAGTTATTATAAATATTTTTCATATAACGAAGATACTTTTCTAGTTAAAGCAGATGTTTATCAGTATTTTAATGATAGAGAAAAAGAAATTGAAATACTAGAGGAAGCGTTAGAAAAGATTAAAAGTTGTCCAAGATGTTCTTTACGTTTGGCCGATATTTTCTTTGATAGAGGTGAGTACAAGCAGGCACTTGAATACATTGAAAAATGCAAATACGGAGCGGTGCAAACACAAGAGAAAATTAATCAAGGATACGTGTATTATTTATCCGGATTATGTAAAGCGGCGAACGTGCATCAATCTTCATCATATGAAAATGAAGAAATGATTAAGGACATTTATACCGATTTCAGCATAGCAGAGAGATTGAAAATGAGTTTTTCGTCATACAAAAAAGTAATGGAAAGACAGATATACATATTGGAATCAAAATCAGGTATATTATTTGATTCAGTTATAAATTAAGAAGCTTAAAAATTGAGTAGATATATTCCCGACTACAATCATAATGCTAAAAATTACGCTTGATTAAGTCGGACGGAGTGATAGAGCAAATGACGTACTTCCTGTCCACTCGTGCCACGTTGAGACTGTGTGCCTTTTGGGCAACCGAAAACCAGATATCACGGTAAAACTCAGCGTGGATATGGATGATTACTACCGTATTAAAGATGGTAAAGAGCCTAAATAGAATAGAATAAATAATACACTAAAGGTAAGTAGGTAATCATTCGTATATTGACATCTTATAAAGTAAGCGCTTAATTTTCAGGTATGGTAGAAAAAAATCCCCGGCTACTTTTTAGCAGCCGGAGCACCTTGACAATTCACATATGATTGATCTGATTCGTTTGCACGACGTTCGATCTCAGCTTTGAGAGTTTCATTCCACGGTGCCAGGAGTTCCAGTTCATCATCACTCATCCCATCATTTGGTAGTTTTTCAAGCAGATAGGTAAGATAGTGATAGACATTTACTCCATTGGCCTTTGCCATTTCTACCATCGTGTATACAATAGCACTGGCCTGAGCTCCATTTGGTGTGTCACAGAAAAGCCAGTTTTTACGGCCGACTGTAAACGGACGGATTGCATTTTCGCTGAGATTGTTAGAAAAACTGCAGCGTCCATCTTCCAGATAAGTGGCGAGATAGGATCGGCGGTTCTGAATGTAAGTAACAGCCTTATCCATTCTGGTTCCGCGGGCAGGAGTCTGCTGGTCAAGCCACGACAAAAAGCCTTCTACTATCGGCTGTTCTTTTTCAAGACGTGCTTTTTTGATAGCGTCGAAGGAAGAATACTTTGACTTGATCACATCTTCCATGTGGAAGAGCTGGTTGATGTACAGCATTCCCTGTACGGATGGCTGGGTATAATCCAGAGCTTTTCCTTTTGGAATGGCATCTGTCAGATATCTCCTGATGTGTGCCCAGCAGGCTGTACGCTTGGCATCCGGAACTTTATTGTATCCGCTGTAGCCATCACACATCAGATAGCCTTTGAAGCCGTGGAGAAAAGAGACGGCATTGTCCCCGGCCCGGGTCTCCGAATATTTATACAGGATGATCGGCGGACCTCCGTCTTCCCCGCTGCGGAACAGCCACATGTATGACTTTGTCTGTGCACGGCGTTCCGGTTCATGCAGGACCTGCAGGGGCGTCTCATCTGCCATTGCGAATTCCCGTTCCAGAAGTTTTCTGTGGAAATATTCATACATAGGAAGAAAGAATGCCTCAGAATTCCGGATCACCCAGTTTGCCATCGTTGCCCTGGTGATTGCCACGCCATACTGTTTCCAGTCCTTTTCCTGACGGCAGTAGGGCAGTCCGTTACAGAACTTCTGGTACATCACCCAGGCAACCGTACCGGCAGACGCCATCCCATAGAGCATGTGTGCCCTGCCATCTTTTCCTTTTTTGATCACTGGAAGATCCTGAAGTTTACATTTCGGACATTCATAGTTTTTGCTGTAGTATTCATATACTTTCAGCTTTGCCGGGATGAAGACCAGTTCCCGCCGGACAAATTCCTCGCCGATCTCTTTCAGCGGAGTGCCGCAGATAGGACAGGATTTTTCTTCCCCGAAAAGATCCAGATACTTTTTTTCAATTGGAACACCCTTAAAACGTTCTGCGTCCGTGGCCCTTGCTTTTCGTTTCTTTGAAGTTTTTTCCGGAAGACATGCTTCCAGTTCTTCTGCTTTTGCAGCTGCTGGATCCTGTTCCATTTCTGCTTCATTGAAAAAGTTCAGCTGACCTGGGATATCAAGGCTCCGTTTCTCACTGGAAGCACCAAACAATTTTTTTCGGAGAAGGGCGACTTCCTCTTTCAGATTATCCCTTTCCTGGGTGAGGGTCTCTTCCCGTTTGTTGGCAGCATCGACAGTTGCCTGAAGTGTTTTTATCATTTTTCTAAGATCATTGATCATGTCCTTCAGCTCACGGAGCTGGATATCTTTGGAACTGTCAGCCACTGCTTTTTCCTCCTGTTTTTGATATCTTTATTATACCAGAAAACAGGTGAACTTCCCAGTAAAACGGATGATTTTTGTGCTTTGAAAGTGCCGAAAATATAAGGAAAACAGCGGAGTTTATGTGCAGTTTTTTGTGGCGGGATCAGGTTGTTTTAATGGCTTTTGGCTGTTCGATATCAATGCCGGACATCAGCCAGTCAAACTCCCGCCAGGTAAGATTCCGGACTTCCGATTTATTTCTTGGCCACAGATAGGAACCCTGGGCCGTTAGTCTCTTATAGATCATAACGATACCATCCGGCTCCTTTAAGATTGCTTTGATCCGGTCGCATTTACGTCCGCAGAAAAGAAAAAGTGCATGGTCGATCTCCATGGAAAACTGTTCCTGGATGATCGCACATAATCCATCGATGGATTTGCGCATGTCCGTTCTGCCACAGACAATATAGATCGCATCAACATTTGAAATATCCGCTAACATGATGACTTCCTCAGAACATCCGCCAGAATCTTCAAGAGCGCAGGCTGGACATCATTGCTTATCCGTATCAAAAATCCTTTTGCTTCGATCTCAATCGTATGTGAATTGTCAGGGTGCAGAGGACTGATTGAATAATCCGGTGCCCGTGTCCCTGCTGTCCGGTGACAGGAAACCGCAAATCCGTTTTTTAGGAAACCACCATTCCGGTAGTGGAAACCTTTATCATAAATCCTTTAGAATGTAATCATGCACCAGCTGGTGTAAATTCATTCAAAGGAGGTCATGACCATGACCAAGTATCGAGAGATTCTCAGGCTAAAAAGTCTGGGACTCAGTCAGCAGAGCATTGCCGACAGCTGCAATGTCTCCAAGAAAACGGTCAATCGCGTTTTGAAACGTGCAAAGGAATTAAATATTTCCTGGCCACTTGATAAAAGCGATACCGATGCTGTTCTTGCAGAAATGTTTTTTCCTTCTGCAAAGCAAGTCAAATCCAATAAACGGATGCCTGACTACGATTATGTCCACAAAGAATTACTCCGTAACGGAGTCAGTAAGAAACTCTTGTGGACAGAATACATGGAGGACTGTCATGCAAATGGCGAGGAACCACTTATGTATTCCCAGTTCTGCTATCACATTCAGCAGGATGAGCAGAAACGACGTGCTACCATGCATATCAACCGGAAACCTGGTGAGCAGGTTGAGGTCGATTGGGCAGGAGATCCTGCAACAATCATTGATCCGGATACTGGTGAGATCACCAAAGCCTATATATTTGTCGGCGTGATGACTTATAGCCAGTACGCATATGTGGAAGCATTTCTGGATATGAAGCAAAAATCATGGATTAATGCCCATGTTCATATGTACGAATATTTTGGCGGTGTTGCCAGAATTCTCGTACCGGATAACTGTAAAACAGCAGTTGTCCACAATGGTGGCTTTAAAGACCAGCAAATCAATGAAACCTATCAAGAAATGGCCGAATACTACGGCACCGCTATTATCCCGGCGCGTGTCAGAGCTCCAAAAGATAAGCCGAATGCTGAAGGGACAGTAGGAAATATTTCTACCTGGATCACAGCAGCTCTTCGGGATGAACAGTTCTTCTCCCTTGCTGAATTGAATTTGGCAATCAAAGATAAGCTGGAACTGTTCAACCAAAGGCTCTTTCAGAAGAAAGAGGGTAGTCGGCGAAGCTTATTTCTTGGGGAAGAAAAACCATTGCTGGCACCATTACCTGCTACCCGTTTTGAACTGAGTGACTGGAAAACAGCCACTGTCCAGTTCAATTATCACATATCTGTGGACGGAATGCTATACTCCGTTCCGTACGAATACATTAAAAAGAAAGTTGATATAAGGGTAACAGACACCACGATTGAAATTTTCTACAACCATAACCGCATTGCTTCCCATCGTCGTCTAAAAGGACGCCCTGGGCAGTACAGCACCATTACTGAACATATGCCGGCAGACCACCAGAAGTATCTGGAATGGAACGGTGACCGCTTCCGTAAATGGGCTGAGCGGATTGGCATAATACGTACACTGCAGTCAATGCAATATTGACCTCCAAAAGTGTGGAACAACAAACCTACCGAAGCTGTATGGGGCTTCTTAAGCTTGCTGAGAAGTACTCAGATGCGTTACTGGAAGCTGCCTGTAAAAAGGCATTATCCTATACAGCATCACCCAGTTACAAGAGTATTAAAAACCTACTTGTAACCGGCTCAGAAAAACTGGCATCGGAAGCAATCGATACCAAGACCACACATAAAGCACATGGCATCACACGAGGTGCCGATTACTATCGGAGGTAAACACATATGACCAATCAGAGTACAATGGATAAGTTAATAGAAATGCGCCTTACCACAATGGCAGATGCATTCCGCAACCAACTCAATGACCCAAAATTCAAGGAGGTTCCCTTTGAGAATCAATTCGGTATGCTGGTGGATATCGAATACAGCAGTCGCAAAAACAACCGTCTCAAAAGACTGATCAAGAATGCCGGTTTCGATCAGCCGGAAGCGAATATCATGGATATCAACTATACTTCCGGACGCAAGCTAAACAAGGAACTGATTCGCAGACTTGCTACCTGTGAATATATATCTGAACATCGGAATCTTTTTATTACCGGTGCTACAGGCTGCGGTAAAACTTACATGGCCTGTGCCTTTGGCATGGAAGCCTGTAAGCAGTATTACAATACCAAATATATCCGTCTGCCTGATCTGCTTATTGATCTGGAGGTGGCACGGACAGATGGCAACTACAAAAAGGTGATGGCTAAGTATGCCAATCCCGTTGTCCTGATTTTGGATGAATGGCTTCTATTGAAACCAACGGAATCTGAACAAAGAGATATCTTCGAACTACTCCATCGGAGACGCAAGAAATCTTCAACGATTTTTTGCTCCCAGTATGAGTTCGAGGAATGGTACGACCAACTGGGTGGTGATGATAGTCCTCTGGCAGATGCAATCATTGACCGCATTGCTCATGACAGTTATCGTATCAACATTACAAGCATTGATGCCGAACATGATATCTCGATGCGAGAGGTTTATGGCTTGGACAAAACATTACGCGAGTAAACCCGCATAAGCGGTTCCCGCTAGCCCGGACAGACGGTTTCCCGTCTGCCGGACTTGCGGTGTTACCGCACAAGAATATTCAACTGATTCCGGTATCCGGGATCAGTCCTGCCGGAGAATCCTCCGGTTCTATAGCAATCTGGACCACATCCTGTTTGTGGGATGTAAGGTCAAGAGTGCTGGATTTTCCAGCGGGATCAGGTATCTGGCAGGCTTTTTTACGCAGACGGGTAACTGCATTGTAAAAACAGCTGGGAGATATTCCATGTTCATTACACCATGCAGCATCAGTCAGACCACTTTGCCTGCATTGGATCACCAGATCCATCCATTCCTCCAGAGAGCGCCCTGGTGCACGTTTGTTACCCATAATGAAACCTCCAAGTGTAGTAAATTTCTATCTCCTATCAAGAGGAGTGTAGTAAAAATCTATTTACTATCATCATTATGAGTTCAAAAACAGAATTGGTAAAGCTACCCAAGATTTAAGCGCTTACAAAAAGAATGATAATTTGGAGAAAAGTAGCATAGAATATTTTTGAGCTAATATGACTGAGAATGTTTTGGCATATTGACAGGACATTTGAAATGACGTATACTAAGCTCAGTGATCGTTCTGTAGAAACTTGCGAAGCCTACAGGCGGGGGAGAGCCTGCGGGTCTCTCCCTCTTTTGTTTTAAGGAGAAATGAGATGCAGACACCGAAAAAATTCTCTTCTTTTAGTGACCAGGTTTCCTGGATCAGTGATGAAAAGGGAATAAAAATAAAAGACAGAGAATATGCGGAAGAGATGTTACGCCAAATAGGATATTTTCCTCTTATGGGAGGATATAAAGTAAGCGATGAATAATCACCCGGTCACGACTTCCTGGGAACCTTAAATATTCAGG